>Ga0123355_10006256_pt1 | contig 17596 bp, 12 predicted proteins | sample TergutEmb28metaG_3_FD_89872 | JGI IMG/M metagenome (GOLD analysis project Ga0123355, IMG submission 89872) | Embiratermes neotenicus P1 segment gut microbial communities from Petit-Saut dam, French Guiana - Emb289 P1 | ecosystem: Host-associated > Arthropoda: Insects > Digestive system > Gut ...
AAAAATTCACGCATGCGCACTAAGGTTCAAGGTCGGCTCATGCAAGCGCGCTAGATTATAATCCATCAGGTGTTCGCATAAAAAAATACGGTCGGATACTTTTCTAACAGACCTCGTATATAACTCTGACCACCTAACAGCACCTCTCCTCCTACAGGCTTGCTACTACTACCTAACCTGCTCCCTCTCTACATAATGCAACCAATTCCCCACCAACTTATTTTTTTAATACTGTTCATTCAGTGCATTATAGTTTAATTTCCACAATTTCAACCAACAAATGCACACAACTGTCACTTATTTCACAAATTAGTTTTAAAAACATTGAACTCCTAAAGGTTTCAGACCTTCGTGGCCCATCATCAGGGAGTACATTAACTGGTGTTGTATTAAAGAATTAATAACAGTATTATGACATGCTGCATATGTGGAAGAAACGGTGGGATTCTTGTGTGTAGATTGAATCTATGTGGCAAACAGAATTCTTACACAGTAAGTTGGAGCAACATGCACATGTACTGGAGGTATTCACAGTAATTTTGTGCATCTGTTGGTTAAAATTGTGGAAATTCAATGTATTCTTTGACTACCTTGATGGTGGAAGTGGAAAGCTCCTCCAAAACAACACTAACAAATTACCAATCAACAAGATATTATATCCTAAAAGATTGTAAGTTAAATTTGTAGAATTGTTTGTAGTGTGAGCTGTTGCAATTCCTTGCTGGGGCGTGGGGGAAGCATGGGTACTCTAGGAACAAGCAAGTGTTTAAAACAATTGGTGTCAGAATGTGTAACATATTTGTGTAAATGTATGGGCTCAGAAAAAGCTTGACTCAGTAATCCTAGTTGTACTGATTTGAAATCAAAACCCAGTACCCTGCAGTATATGCCAACATACTGACACCTGCTGCAGGTAACGTATGTGTACAAGGAGCAGTACAAAAGTAAAGCATCCTACTTTTTCTTCAGAAACTATAATTACAGTTATAATGCAATATGCACACATCACGGGTATATTCTTTGCAAAGTTGAGATTATTTTTCCACAAATTTTCCCTCATTACCAAAACACTATCTCTACCTTTGCCCAAGACGCTGTATGTCGATTATGTAAAACTCATTGTTTCACATCTGAGCTTTCACACACGATGTATTTCAGCTCATCATTGTCTGTAAAACAGTGTCCTCAGACTGCATCTTTCAGGAGGCCAAAGAAATTCAAGTTGCACAGTGCTAAATTAGGACTGTAGGTAGGATGAGGAAGAATAGTCAGCATATTCGGCACCCATTATGCACAGACTTTTCTCTAGTCAAGTTCTCTGATGATGGCCATAACTGCCAGTTTTCCAATCCCTGTTGTGGTGAACTGTTCAATTCTCGTGATACAGAAGTCGTCCCGAATCAGCACATCAACCTTGTCTTTGGTCGTTATCACTGCCATGGTTGGTTGGCCACTGCAGGGCCTGTCACCAGTGTCTTTTCCCTGCTCTCAAAACAACGGACCCAGCATCTAACTGAGCTAACATCTATGGCATCCTCACCATACATGCTTCTCAGAAGTCTATGAATCACTATTGGACTGGAGCCTGCTGCAGTAAGAAATTCAATCACCACTCTCTGCCTAGAATGTACATCAACGTTTGCCATTCTGTATTGCTACTGTGGTGACATCACATGTATGGAGCACCGATGATCCTGGTGTAGCTGGGGAGTGTAGCTATTCAGTGGGTAAGGCAAGAAACTCTACCCAGTGTCACATAAAATAAGAGAGAGAGAAGAGAGAAAGAGACGAGAAGAGAAGAGAGAGATGGAGAGGCACTATTTTCTTACTGACGTTCATACTATGAAGAAACTGTGCAGTGTCAACACCTGATATTTTGGCCACAGTCAGATGAGAGTCTACTATCAGACGGCAAAAGTTGCACCAAATCAGATGGTCCGTCAACAGGGCCCCCCAGTGCTTATAAGTACATCAACATCAAACCAGACAGGCACCTAATGGTAACAAACTTAATTTCGTTTGTTTACTTTAGGCAAAAGACATAAAGGACTGAGGTCTTCAGGTGGTAAAGTGAAACCATCAAATTAGCATAAAATAAGGCAGTCAATAATCTTGGCCATGTGAATTCAGTCAGTGGCCAGCAGCAAGATTGAGGAATGCCACTTCAGTAGACTGCAGCAACATCACAACAAATACTGTTAGCACCAGGGTGGCTAATGCACCATACTGTGAGCCAGTTTAATCAAATACATAACAGAACTATTTAGTCCTTGTCCAAGTACCCACACTAAAAGATTCTGAATTTGCATGTTATTTCTCCTAAATATCCAGTGCAACATGCAATAAGAAAAGAATATGAGTCATGAACTTCCTCCATTACTTCAAATACATCTAACTCTGTGAAGTCTAAACTAGTCTTTAGAACTTTGTTGCCACATACTCATCACCCACAAAGAACTTGTCTATACCTCCACCTATATGTTCACATATCCACCCACACTCAAAACAATGCAGAGAACTTTCATAGCTCCTGGGCTACAGCAAACAGAAATATTGTGGACAAACAATTATGACTTAAAACAGTTTCCTTGCACCATACCTGATTGTACTGGAATGTTTGTGATGGCACTCCAATTAGTAAGAGTTTGAGATCCCATATCAACTGTTTGCGGCTTAAATCTCTCCACAGCAAGCAATCAGCCATAGATGTATTCATGTGCACAATCGTATGCCCCGTTCTGACTCTCCATACTTTCTGAACACAGTCTACACTTGACTCTGTAACATAAGGTTTTTCTTTCCGTCGATCCAGACAGCCAATTTTGTCCCAGGTCCGTAAATTTGGCAGATCCATTGCAACTGCCATTTCCCATGCCTTGCTTCCTACACATTCTCCTGTGTTGCTCACACAGCTCCAAGTCATGGTATTCTCCACACTGGGGGACACATATCCTTCATCCTTGAACAAATAAAAATTCAGCTTCCAGTGCACATATACAAATTATTCTCAGACTCTACATAGAAAATACGTTTTGCAGTATCCCCTACTCAAGTACATTGTCGCATATGATTACATCACTGTGAGAACCTTTAATTTAATTAGAACCTTCATGACCAACCTACAGTAAGAATAATAATAAATATCTCGGATATATTTTATGGGTTTAAAGTCAGGGACAGGCACAACTTGGGGGGGTGAAAGAGAGAAAATGCCCCTCCAATATTTTTTTACCTGACAGTTTCTGTGCCTACAGGGTTTAAGAGGGACTAATACAAAAAACAGAAATACTTTCAAAACAATCAGGTGGTGAGAAGACAGAAAGAAAAAAAAAATAAAAACTCAGGTTTTATGGGGAAGAATAGGGGAATGTAAGGCACTGAAAATTCTCTGTGCTCTTTGCCTAAGGTCATTCACTCTCCTTATGGCCTCTCCACACAGGAAAGGGGGGTATGTATATTAACCCTTTAACACCAAATGAAATTCCTCCATGTAATGGCAGCCTGCTGAGATTTTTAACTGGGGATTTCAATTTCTAATGCTTACTCTTAGAAAAAAAGACGTCTCATAGGCTCTCCCTTCAAATTTAAGGAAACAAAATTTTGCACTCTGTTGAAGAAAGGGTTAATTTGGAAAAAAATGTTCACCTATTTTTATAATACATTTAGGCCTGTGAATTGCATGCATTATATACAATATGTTGTACATAGTTCTTTACTCATATAATTCTGGTTGCTGCTGAAGGTCTGTGGCACCTGGGATCACTGTTTTATCACGACACACAGTATTCACAATTGGGATGATTTACAAATTCGCAATGGTGTGATATTACACGAAACAAGGCACCACACACAGGCCCATGTCACATCTGGCGCACTTACCAACTGTGCCCTTTCTCTGGCCGGGAAACGAACACAGATGGCAGCGGAGATGGGTGGATGATTTGGCTGGCCTGTGCTGGTTATGGTGGCTCTCGAGTCACACAACATTTGTTGTGGCTGCACTTGGTCTTCCAGTCAATCTGGGGGTAGGGTGATCTTGGCTTTTTCCAGCTTCTTCAATCAAATTCCTCACCAGAAGCAGTATGTGTACAAATCTGTCTCGTGTCATGGTCTCGCCACAAAACAGAGTGTGTAGCTGTCTAAGTCTCGACCGGTAGTCATGTAGTGTGTCTTTCAATTCGTGTCCCATCTGCAGAGCTAAGGCAAAGAAAATCATTATGTCTGGCAATGTAAAGTCAGGCAGTCAGCAGCTAGGTCCAGCTTGTCCGACTAAGTGCTGCTGGTAGTATATATTTATCTGTTCCACCAGCAGATGAAAAATTTCTGTGAAAAAGAAAAACAGTGACAAGCTGTCTTTGTTGATGTATGAAGCCTCACTATTTTTCACACCTTTTGCTGGAACGATAAAAGTATGAATATTTGTGTTCCTTCCTTGAGGCAGGCCCAGATTGGTAATCTGCCACTGGTTGCAGCCTGTGTTTCTTCTTCTGCCGAGGCTTGCTTCTTCTGTTGTTCCTTCTCTTCTTCTTCCTCAAATTCATCTTCAACATTGATAGCCTCAGCACCTGATTCTGAGTTGGTGTCAGGAACTAGAATTTCACTGGAGTTTGATTTTCTTGGTGGCCATTTTTGAACACCTACAATTGTATGCCCTATTTAGACTCTTCTCTATGACTGGGCACAGTTGCAGAAATCTAATGCCACGAAGATATGAGCTTCTTCTACGGTGTAGGAAAAACAGATCTAAAGGTATGATGTGACTATTGTATAAAATTTCAGCTATTCGAGAATGCTTAAGACATTTTTTGTAGATCGACGGCTGTATGTTGCATGTTACTACCCCATAACCCCTACAGAGTATCCCAGCACTACAAGAGGCATGTCTGTGGGCCTTCCGGTACTGTAAACATTGATTTTTTGGATATCTCTGATTTTTGAGCATTAGTTTTGTCTGAATTATATGGGTACAGTACGCCAATGAAAACCTTTCAGATCAACAATCTGTGTTCATTTCATAGGCCAGTGCTGATATTTCAACCCACAATGGAATCCTGTGTGAGCAATAAACAAAGCAGGTGGTGTCTGGAACTGTATCAGTCAGCTGGGACAACTGCACAGTTGCTAAGTGTTGCCATATAAATCAGGGTTGTTGGAGGTGTTTAGGTGGAGAGGGTCCATTTTGGCTCCACAAAGAAACCCTGACCTTCAAGGGTCTTGCAGCTTAGCAGTCCACAATAAATTGGATAGGAGTGAACAAAATTCCTCCAATCTTCGATACACCGTTTGCACCCCCCTTTATAGGTCATTCGGCAGTTTAAAGGTCTCACCGTGCAATGCCTTTATAGGTCGTTCGGCAGCAAGAGGTTTTAGGAATGGTTGAAACCCATTTTCCCCCTCTTTCTACCTTGACTCCTTTGTAAATTAAATTCCTAACAACCATAGATACCCATGGCTGATTTTGCTCTCTCTACCTCTCCATATTATTAACGAAGTCACGCCCACGAATCCACATGCAACTCTATAAGATGCTGCCAGAAAATATGTTAAAAAATGAAACTTTGTGAAAATGTGTATCAGATCTATTAAGTGTATTGACAAACAAACACAAACACACACACACACACACACACACCAGACAACTAACAGCCTCTTCTATTAACCTTTTCGCATCAGGATTTAAATGGCTACAGTCCACCTATGTGTACGACATTCTTTTCGCTAGGAATTCAAATTTTAGCACATGGTTTACCAAAAAAAAAAGTTCATATTATGGGAACCAAACAAGATTAAATAATGGATTAAATGGCATTTTTTGGGAAATAAGACAGATATATTTCTGCATATGTTCAAGAAAGCAGTAATAATTTTTAGTTTGTGAATAGACAAAAAAAATTGTATGAAAAATGCAAAAATTTCAGTTTCTGTTACTTACATATTGGCTTGAGTCCCCCAGGTTTCTTTAAGGAGTTCACACCTGATGTTGTTAGAACTGTGCCTTTGTGTATTAATCTTCAAAACATGTTTTCTTAACGTACAGTCCCACTTCACACTTACGGCACTTCACGAACATTTTCTGTGTCACATCCCTGGGTTTACACATGCGTCTCAGACGGGATAGGCCAATATTTGCTGCCGCAGACTTCGAGTTTAGCAAAGTGCAATTTAACATTAGGTGGTCTACCTAATGGTCTTGGTACCCTGGTCCAACATGTGCCAACATATTCCTCATGAGGGTATACCGAAAATCTGTACATGAAATTTTCTTACCCCCACACAAGGAATGAAGACTGTAGCTATTGAGAATGGCCAGGTCTAACAGATGGAAAAACAATTTTTTCATCCACTTGAATGTGTGATGGCTGACGGAGTTAACGTACTGCCATTCTGTCGCACTTATCCACGTAGCCCATGTGATGGTTATAATCCATCACAATTTGCAGCTCCATGGCTTTTCCTTCCTCACTGGAGAAATTACCTTCCGCTGGAACACCATGAATATTCGTCAGCATGCAAATGTCTCTCTTGTCCCGCCACAGTATTGCAGTCAAGTCAGCCCTGGTTCTTATGCGAATATCTCCCCATTTCAGTTTTGATGCCTTTGGTGCTAGGTCTTGTGGCATGCCTCTTCTGTTCCACCTTACAGTACCACAACAGTAAATCTGTTTCTTTGCCAAGACATCAAATAATTTAGGGGAAGAAAAGAAATTGTCCATGTATAATTTGTGGCCACGTCCTTCTTTCTTCATCAGGTCTGTCACTGTCGCATGGGTTGCTGTCACGTGCTGTGCTGTGTGCTGTCTATCCTTCCCCATGTATACTTTCATGTCATACATATATCCAGTCAAAGAACAAAGTTTGAAAATTTTTATGCCAAAACACGTGCGTGTCTTTGGTATGTACTGTTTGAAAATTACCCTTCCCTTGAACGAAACAATACTTTTGTCACTAGCCAGATTTTCAGAAGGGTTTAAAATTTGGAAAATACGGCATTTATAATTTCAAACAGGTCTCATATCTTACAGTCTGTCAAGATTTTTGTCTGTCCTATCAGGTTCATTCCTGTTGTCAGTAAAATGAAAGTAATGAAGGATGGGAAGGTATCAGTCCTGCTTCATCATAGTGCTGTGGAGAGGTGTATATAGCTGGTCCACTGTTGCCTAGTAGTCTTTCAGTTTGACTCTTATGCCATGTCCCATCTGTATTGTCAATGCCAGAAACACTAACATTTTGGCTTCTGTAATGTCAGGTTCAGGAGAGGGTCCATAGTAAAGTCTGTCTATGTAATCATGGTAGTAGCCGTTAGTCTCCACCACCAGCACAGTGATAATTTCCGTAAAACAGAGAAGGAAAACGCTAAGTGGACTGGAGCCGTCATTTATGTGCGACGCTTCATTGTCCTACTTTCCTCTGGGCCCTCCTGTGTATGTGTGTGCTACACTGCTCTGAGGGCAAGAAGGGCGTGTCCATTGTAGGGTCACTGGCTGTTGAGTCTGTTCACCTGGCCCTCTCATCAACATCCTCGTCAGAGGCACTGGACGAAATTGAACTGCTGGACTTGTGACAACTGGCTGTCTGGCAGTACGGTTGAGGTTGTGACACCCCTGGAACACTTTCAGAACCTCCCTCAACTGAACTGACGTTGCTTGATACTTTTGCTTTGTCACAATCAGTGTGAACAATCAGTTCAGATATTTTGCTGGGCTGCAGTAAGCATGGCCTCTTGCTTGGTCGACTCATTATGGCACAACTCACACTGACTGTCAAATGCTTACTGGGAAAAATAACAAGCTCTCTATGCAACACTGGATGTAAACTCAGCCCAGCATCTGAGAAGTGAAATGCAATATTATCGAGTTCTAAATGGGGCCCTTCAAAGAAAAGGATGGCACATAAAGGTCTGCTTATTGCAGCCTGTCACCATATTATCCCTGTAAACCTAGTGCTGTGTTGATACACTATCCACACTAAACATCTGGGACGTGATGCCATGTCAAACAATAAATAGTTAATGATGATTCAAACAATCTTGCTGCCTCCATCCTCCTGGTCAAGTAAATCCGTACCACTCAGTCTGTGAAAATTTGGCTGTCCTGACCCTGCAGGAGGGGCAGCAAGATTCCTGTAGCTGCTTATTCATCAACACAGTGTACACCCTAGAAGATGTGAACCAACATCAACACAGCTGCTGAGAACTTAGTTTCTCACAAAGACAAAGTACAGTATCTCCAAATGTAACAATAAATCATGTCACATGTGAAATATCTGACAACCACTGCATTACCTGCAGCTCCTGAGGGGCTGTCTCTTGTGGTATCAACAGGTCACGTGGCTTTGTGAGATCGGCAAAGTAGACAGATTCAGCAGGTATGCACTGTCTCCTGTAACAGGGCAGTGGATAGAATGTTTTGGCAGTATAATGAATCACAGTCAGGCTCTAAGGTCTGTCCATATATCTTGGTTGATGACACTCAACAATTAATGTAGCAAGTTAAATGCTGCATCAAAAGCACCTAGAAGAAGAATTATGGTGAATGTAAGGTTATACCTGTGTCCAAGCGCCATACAAGTCTCTTCATTCAGCCTTATTTTAAGACATGTCAGTAGCACAGTATTAAACGGTTTCTGTTAAGTGATCACAACCTGGATAAAACCGCAAATCAGTGGCCTAAAAGAGGTAACGTTCTGGCACTTACTAGAAACAAGGTGGAAAACCACAAAAAAGAAAAAAAACCTTGTGTCAGGACAGCTTGTGTCCCAGGCAAGATTCAAGCAGGATACCTTCCAAATACCACTGCCACTTGTGCCATCTTTTTCAGTCCATTCCACATATATTTTATCTCAGTACTTGGGGACAGACAGTATGCATCATTGCAAACCACTTACAAGCATGCACAGCAGTTATCAGTAAAAATCTAATTTAGAAATACAAAAGCACTGCAAGAGCACAGACTTCCTGCAAATGCAGACAGACTCTTCAACTTGGTAATGAGAAACTAGACCAATGTGGTCAGTGAGTTATGGTAATGGGCCTTTGCCTCCAAATCTCTGAGCCCTTCAGAAGTGTCAACAGCTTCTGAGTGCCTACTGAAATATCTACTCAATTCACATGAGACTTCCAGAACAAGAGTCCTCCATCTAATTACACTGGTGGGCATGAATTTCTTCCCTGGAAAAAAAAAAAAAAGTGACCTCAAGAGTTGATGTTGCTGAATTCAAATATGGCAACCAAACTGCTCCATCACCCACCATTTTTGAGAGAGGCTTTATAAATATATCCTCTCTTGAGTGCGTACCAGTGCTTAGTAACAGTGTCTCTGTACGTTTGTTCCCAGAGTGCTTTTCTGAAGTGGAATATGTCACAGCCTTGCCAGAACAAATTGGACAACTTTTGTTATATACGTGCATGTGTGTGTGGAGAGTTGACATTAATAGAACAAACGAAGCCACTATCACCACTTGTGAGGAAAGATTATGAGATTTATTTTGGCTGTAAGTTTGACAATCAGGATACTGTTTGGGCTCCAAAAATTTGCTGCAGCTCATGTTTAGGGACACTGACAGGCTGGTTAAAAGATATGCACAAGTCAATCCCTTTTGCTGTCCTGATGGTGTGGCATCAAACTGGCAATCTCTTGGACTGCTATTTTTTAATAACTAACACCACTGGCTTCTCCAGGAAATCTAAACACAAAATAGAATATCCCAATATTGATTCATCTTAGGTTAGTTTAAAGGCAGTTTTACTATAGAATGGAAACACACACCCTTCAATACCTTCTGCCCATGCAGTTCACAAGAAAGAAACCTGCACGAACATTCAAGGTTGCTGGAAAAACAATGTTATGAAGACCACAAATGTAACATATGTGCTGATCTGGAAGTTGTGGCAATGCTGACTTTGCTGCAAGAAGGTTATATGAAATTTTGTTTCCTATGTGAATAGGACAGGCATTACCATTTTTTAATATTCGTAGTTCCATGCATTGTGATTATAGGTTGAAGAAATCCAACAAGATGCAATAGTATATCTACTGTTAAATTACTCTACATGCTTCCGGCATCCATCGCGCCAATCGTCAGGAGTACATAAGACTGTAGTTGCAGCCTCCGGTACAGTTCACACTATCTGGGAAGCAAGCTTCTTCAAATGTGACCAAAATGAGTCCTTATTTGGTCACGTCTGAAGAAGCTTGCTTTCCAGATAGTATGATCTGTAACAGAGGCCGCAACTACAGTTTTACGTACTCCTAATGATGGGCGCAATGGACGCCAGAAACATGTAGAGTAATTTAGCAGTAAATATCTGCACACCGCTGCATCTTGTTGGATTTCTTCAACCTAGGCATTACCACATAAATCAATGGCCACTCTGAGGAGAAATGATTCTAGGCCAGAAGAATGCAGCAAATCCAGCTTCAGTCGACAAACTGGAAATATATTTACCTTCACTTCCCACAAATTTGGATTAATTAAAATTTTTGTGAAGGTGAAGGATTAAAATATTTAATGCAACAATTTCCATACAAAGGTGAGGCCAAGATAAAAGAAGGCATTTTCATTGGTCCTGAAGTAACACAGCCTTTTCAAGACCTCAACTTCAAAAATAAATTGAATGCTACCAATACAAGAGCCTGGAATGCATCTGACAATGCATGTACCAACTTTCTGGTGAATAAAAAATGAGAAAACTACGTAGAAATTACGGAGGAACTACTTTCCCCATTCTGTGCCTTGGGGTGCAATATGTCATTACAATTCAATTTCCTACAATCCCAATTGGAATTTTTCTTGGGAAATATGGAAACCGTCCATGACCAACACAGCGGTAGGTTCCATCAGGATATATCCCAAATGGAAAAAAGATAGTGGCAAAAGGAACCCAAATATTGGCTCTTAACTGCTGGACACTTGAATGGGAGACATCAACAGATGAGTAAAAGAGATAAAAGATAACAAAGAAGTTTCTTATGTTACATTTATTTTTAGGTAGGATATTGCATACAGACACAATTTCAAGTTTTGAACTGCATATAGCAATTTAAAAATACATTAAACTTTTTTTTCCTCATTAACCTTTATCCCACAGACCTTTAATTCAGTCCTCGTGCTTAACTCACGAATTTTCTCCGCGGCGGCCCTTTAAATCTGTGCGCGTGTTTGACAATACACGTTCATATATAATGAACCAAAGATAATGAAATAATCTGTATTGTGTTGCAAATAAATCAGAGATATTTCAGTTCAGAAAAAGATTAAGTAAAAATGTTTAGTGTCTACATGCAGGAAGTTAATTTAAAAGTTTTATAATTTTCAATTTATTTTACTTACGTTTCTGTATCGGGCCAAATGTATGCACAGTAAATTTCAGCTTCAAGATTTGTGGGGTTATGCCTTGGTGTGGTAATGTCAGAAAAATCATCTTACTTCACACACACTCCATACTTTCGCAAAACTTCACTAACAAATTTTTTCTTCACACCATTCGCAGTTCACACAAGACATTTTAGCTGCATTGTTGTCACGAACTGAGACTGTCCAAACTTTTGTTGAATGGTGTTCCACTCTACCGACTTTCGCCATCATTTCCAGTGTATCTTTCACGTGGAGAAATTGAGAGTCTCTACATGATATTTCCTTAGTCTGTCAAGGGAAGAATAACTACAATAGAGATATTTCGGCGGTTCTCTGAAAAATATATAAAATTCGATTGCCTAAATAAAAATGTATTTTTAAAATTTTAAATTTCTTTTCCTTACATTTCCAGCTGAGGCCAGTTTTAGGTAGGGAGATCCAATTGAACAGCCTGAAATGTTTCAGGGATCTGCCTTATTGTGGTACTCCACAAAGCATCTTCTATCACAACAAAGAGCTACATCACACCTTTCGCATATCACTGAAACATTTCTGGTGACACCCTTTTCCGCACACACATGACATCTTCTTCGTGTGGCAGATGGAATAGGCCAATGCTTCCTGCCATGTTCTTCAAATCTAACGACTTGAGTGGCAGCAGCAGGTGGTCTTCCTATTGGCCTTTGCACATTCCATTCATGTCCAGCGTGTGCCAATAAATTCCTCAGTAGGGTGTTCCAAAAATCACTGTGTGAAATTTTCTTACCCCCCAGTGAGGAAAAAAGGATGTAGCTATTCAGAATGGCCAGGTCAAACAGATGGAAGAAGAGTTTCTTTGTCCACTTCCATGTGCGACAGTTGATAGAACAGGAATTTGCCATTCTATCTCCCTTATCTACATAGCCCATGTGGCGGTTATAATCCACCACAATTTGCGGCTTTATGGCCTTCCCGTTATTATTGCAGAAATTACCCTCTGCTGGTGGGTCATGGCTGTTCATCAAAATACGTACGTCGCATTTGTCCCTCCACAGTAAGGCTGTCAAGTCACCCCTAGTCCGTACCTGAAGGTGGCCCCGTGTCATTCTCTTGGGGCCTAAGTCCTGTGGCATGCCCTTCCTGTTTGGTCGGACAGTGACACAACAGTAAATTTGTTTCGTGGCCAAGTCATCGAATAAGTCCAGGGAGGAGAAGTAATTGTCCATATACAGTTTGTGGCCACATCCTTGTATTTTCTTTGTCAGTTCCAACACTGTCGCATGAGTTGCAGTCAGGTGCTGCGCAGTGCGCTGACTGTCTCTGCCCAAATAAACTGTCATATCATAAGTGTATCCAGTCTCGTCACACAGTTTGTAAATTTTGATCCCAAAACGTTTGTGTTTCTTGGGTATATACTGTTAGAAAATGACCCTTACTTTGAACTTAACAATAACTTCATCTACGGCCAGATGTTCAGAAGGGCTGTAAAATTTTGAAAATTTCTCATTCAGAATTTCAAAAAGATTTCTCATTTTCCACAACCGGTCAGAATTTTTGTCCCTCATGTCAGGCTCATTCCTGTTGTCTGTGAAATGTAGAAAGCGAAGTATGTGAAAGAATCTGTCCCGTTTCATAGTGTTGCCATAGCAAGGTGTGTGGAAATTGTAAGACCTTGACCAGTAGTCTGTGAGTTTGTCCCATTTGTATTGTTACTGCAAGAAGCACAAGCATTTCGGCCTCAGTCACATCAGGTTGGGGCGAAGGTCCCTCGTCAAGTCGGTCAAGGTGGTCATGGTAATATCTGTTAGTCTCCACCACCAGCAGTGTTATAATTTCCGCAAAATACAGCAGGAAAACACTATGTGGACTGGAGCTGTCATTTAAATGTTGTGCTTCACTGTTTCTTTTCCCCCTGGGGCCCCTTATAAAGGTGTGCACTACACCTCTCTGAGGGCCAGAGGGCCGTGTCCACTGTTGACCTGACCCACTCTGAAAACCATCAGAGGCACTTGTCACGAACGAACTGCTAGACACTTGACCACTGGATGTTGGGCGGTCCAGTTTCAGGTGTGACATCCCTGGTTCATCTCAGAAACCTCCCTCGTCCTCAGACAAGCTATCCCTTGACGCCGATGTTTCATCACTTTCACTGTCCCAAACCAGTTCGGAAATCCGGTTTCAGGACAGGAACCTACGTTTCTGTGAAGCTCCACTCATCACTGCTGACAAAAGAATATTCAGTCCAGCCAAGACTTAATGCAGTGAAATGCCATATTATGGCTGACTCTTTACAGACCATTCTGTTTATTGGTATATACGTAACTGCAGTTGGAATAATAAGTCCAGTGGAGTTGGGCAGAGAGGTTTCTCACGTTCGTATACAGTAAGTCATGGGAAAATTTTGACCTCAAAATGTAGCCAATAATTGCCTATATTTATTTGTGTAGGCGAGTTTATGCATCCTGTTAATCTTATTTTTCAAACCGTCCATCTGTAATGGACCAGAAACCGAACTGAAATGGAAGACTGACATAGAGAACCTGCATAATATTTGCATTTTATCATATACAGACAGTTGGTGCTTAGTCCATTTTAGCAGTAATATATCCTGAGACCCCAAACATAATGTGTGCCTCTGTTGTGATTATTGAGGGAACAGGTTGCTATATCAGTCCCCAGATAAGCAATTCTTTAGTTCAGAGCGGAGTACACAGCAAGCAACTTGTTATACAAAGCATGCCATCACAAACAGAATTCCTGTAACAGCAACGCTTATCATAGTGAATGAGGCTTCAGAAGGGAATTCGTCGACCAAGCACTTGGAATGGAGTGGCATTGGTAAATGTTTCTTGAGAAGGAAATGAAATGAGTCAGTTGCTTAGCATTAAAAAAATATACAACTGTTTCAAAGAGTACATACTGGCTAGAAATTTGGTATTCATGAAGCACATATGTACATTATTGGGTAAATTTGCCGGAACGTGAATCTGACCACAAACCACTACATAATGTGGAGAAAACGAGTGGGGTTATAATTCTAAGCTTCTACATGAATGTGCAGGGAATTTAAATGGCCAGCGGTTTGGTGTGTTCGTAAGATGCTGATTTAAAAGGATCTGGTGTGTTCGTCAGATAAAGGTTAAACATATAATTTTTGACTACTTTGACATCCCTCCCTTAGAACTGGTGGGTCACAGAGCACTCTGGTTGCCATGTTTGGATTCAGCAGTGTCAAATCTATATCGATCACCCTTAACCCTTTCACATCACAATTTAAATGGCAACTGTCCACCTTCGTGTACAACATTCTTTTCACTAGCCATTTAAATTTTTGCATATGGTTTACAAAAAACGTAATATTATGCGAAACAAACAAGATTAAATAATGAACTAAATAGCATTTTTTGGGAAAAAGACAGAAATATTTCTTTGTGTCTTCAAGACATCAGTAATAATTTTTAGTTTATAAACTGAAAAAACAATTTTATGGAATACGCAAAGATTTCAGTTTCTTTTACTTACATATTGGCTTGAGTCACCAATTTATTTTAGAGAAGTCACACAAGACATTTTTAGAGGTGTGCCTTAGTGTGGTCATCTTCAAATCATGTTCTTTTAACACACAGTCCCACTTCACATTTAAGGCACTAAATGAAAAATTTTTGTCACACCCCTGGCCTTACACATGCAATACCTCAGCATCACAGAGAGCATAGGCCAATGTTTTTGCTGCAGACTTCAAGCCTAGCAACATGTGCTTCAACATTAGGTGATCTACCTAATGGCCTTGGTATTCTCCATTCTGGTCCACCATGTGCCAACATATTCCTCATGAGGGTAAATTGAAAATCTCTGTGTGAAATTTTCTGACCCCCACATGAGGGACAAAGAATGTAGCTATTGAGAATGGCCAGGTCTAACAGATGGAAAAACAATTTTTTCGTCCACTTGAATGTGCAACGGCCGATGGAGTAACTGACTGCCATTCTGTCACAATTATCCACGTAGCCCATGTGGTTATAATCCATCACAATTTGCAGCTCTATGGCTCTTCCTCGCTAGAGAAATTACCTTCTGCTGGAACATCATGAATATTCATGCAAAAGTCTCTCTTGTTCTGCCACAGTACTGCCATCAAGTCAGCCCTGGTCCTTATTCGAATCTCTCTGTTTTAGTTTTATTGTCATGGGTGCTAGGTTTTATGGCATACCTCTCGTGTTAGGGCATTACAGTCCCACTGCAGTATATCTCTTTTCTTGCCAAATCATCAAATAATTCAGGAGAAGAAAAGAAACTGTCCATGTATAATCTATGCCCACATCCTTCCATCTTCCTTGTCAGTTCTGTCACTGTCACATGGGTTGCTACCAAGTGCTGTGCCATATGCTGTCTATCCTTCCCCAGGTATACTTTCATGTCATACATGTATCCAGTTGAGCCATAAAGTTTAAAACTTTTTTGCCAAAATGATCATTTCTTTCATTTGAAGTGTTTGAAAATCACCCTTCCCTTGAACGAAACAATAACTTTGTCAAAAGCCAGATTTTTGGAAGGGCTGTAAATTTGGAAAATGTGCCATTTACAATTTAAAATACATTTCATATCTTCCACAGCCTGTAAAAATTTTCGTCAGTCCTATCAGGTTCATTTCTGTTGTCAATAAATTGTAAGTAACTAAGGATGTGTAGATAACGGTCCCATTTCATCACGGTGCTGTAGAAAGGCGTGTATAACTGGCCCATTGTTGCCAAGTAATCTGTCAGTTTGTCTCCTATGTCATGTCCCATATTCATCATCAATGCCAGACACACAAACATTTCAGCTTCAGTAATGTCAGGTTCAGGAGGCAGTCAGTCTTCACAGCCAGCAGAGTGATAATTACTGCAAAATACAGAAGGAAAAGGCTAAGTGGAAAAGAGTGAACCACAGGAGACAGTTGTTCCTTGGTTCGGGACCCTATTTACTCTTATTAGCACACTCAAAGTGAATGAAGAAGGTGTGAAATAAGCCATACACACTCATATCACACACACAATGTATCTATTCTAATGGTACTTACAACACTGTCTAAGCTGGGATCTCAGAGCACAATATACTAGGTATTAACACGCAATCAACACAAGTAATATAGTGAAATGCTACCAACTCTGCCAATTCTTAATGACAATATTCTTCACAGATTTTTGTGGGAGGAAATGAATGGGAGTTCCAGTTTCTTGCAACCTTCACCAGTTGTACAGCAAGCTGCAGTTCTGCACCCTCACACCAGTCGTACAGCACAATTTGCAGGTTGTTGCCCAGTAATACTCCTTCCAAATTCAAATCTCCAGTCTCCCAGCAGCACCGTCACTTGTTCCAGGTCACCCACATGCACTTGTACCATCTTTGGTATCACTCAGGATGCTACGATCCTTGGGCAAAGCCCTACATATTTACACACTGTGCCGAGTCTTCGCCATATTTTTCCAGACTGTTTTCTGTGGTGACACGGTCATTCCTTTGTTCTCAGTTATGCCTCATACTGCACATTCCCCCACTCTGCTGGAGGTTACCAACAACTATTGCAGACCTTGAAAAACCGTGCTGCGAGCACAGTTTTTCAAGGTTTTTAGTGTGACCCTACATTGATCTTCTTTCCTCTGGCAAGAGGGGTGTGTCCATTGCCTGGCCCATTCTCACTGGCATCCTCTTCGTCAGAGGCACTGGATGAAACTGAACTGCTGGACTTGTGACAACTGGCTGCTTGGTGGTAAGGTTGAGGTTGTGAAACTTCTGGAACACTTACAGAACCTCCCTCAACTGAAATGACGTCACTTGACATAATCACTTCAACACTATCAGTGCCAACAATCAGTTGAGATATTTCACCGGGCATCAGTAAACTTAGCCCCTTGCTTGGCCCACTCATTATGCCATCACTCGCACTGACTGTGAAATGTTTCCTGAGAAGAATTACAAGCTCTCCATGCAACACTGTGGAAATAAACTCAGAACAAAGTCTGAGAAATGAAACACAGTATCTAAAGCTCTAAATGAGGCCCTTCAAATGAAATGGAGGGCAGATAAAGGTCTGCTAATTGCTGCCTGTCACCACATTATCCTTGTAACCTTAGTGCTGTGTATCTACACTCTCCAGAAAAATCCATTAGTTATACATAACCACAAGAAAATAGCAGGAAAAATAAGATTTGAAATCATCCTTAATGACTGCAGGTACAAACAACCTCATATAAAAGTGGAAAATGGAGGGGGGGGGGGGGGGGGG
>Ga0123355_10006257_pt1 | contig 17596 bp, 14 predicted proteins | sample TergutEmb28metaG_3_FD_89872 | JGI IMG/M metagenome (GOLD analysis project Ga0123355, IMG submission 89872) | Embiratermes neotenicus P1 segment gut microbial communities from Petit-Saut dam, French Guiana - Emb289 P1 | ecosystem: Host-associated > Arthropoda: Insects > Digestive system > Gut ...
GATCGTTTTGCGCAGCGAGCCATTTGAGATCCTGCAATTCCGGGTTTCGAACGAGCGCGTGAGGGATGAAAGCCTGCTTCCGCCGTCGCTCAAGCCGGTCCCGCGGATTGCCGAGGCGCAAGCGGCCAGGACGCGGCTTCTGACCCTCGAGGAATTCGACAATTCCGCCGGAGAACCCGTGGTGATGCTGCTGAACGCAGTTCACTGGAACATGCCCATCACCGAGAAGCCGGCGCTCCACTCCACCGAAATCTGGAGCCTCATGAATCCGAGCGATGATTCGCATCCCATCCATCTCCACGGCGTGCGCTTCCAGATTCTCGACCGGCGCCGTTATGAGCCCTGGCTCTACCGGAAGAACAAAGAAATCCGCTATTTGAGCCCTCCGCTCGCTCCCGACCCGAATGAAGCCGGCTGGAAGGACACGGTGCGAGCCGACTCGCGCATGATCACCCGCATCATCGTGCCCTTTGAAGGGTTCGCCGGCCGTTATGTGTGGCATTGCCACATCCTCGAGCACGAAGACAACGAAATGATGCGCCCGTTTGAGATCGTAGGAGACGGCTCGGCCCCCTGAACGTCCCGAGCGGAAGCGCCGGTTTTCCGCCTTGGTCCTCCGCTCCAGAACGCAGGCGGCCGAGATAAATTGTCGGTGCCTGAAAACCCGCTGCGAAGACCAGACATCAGACAACCGCGAAAAGCCCAAGAGGAGGCCTATGGCGATTCTGAATAGATTGGCGCAGATTGCGGTGAGGCCGTTTCCTCGAATGATTTCCCAGAAGGGGCATGCGATCTTCGACTATGTCAACCTGGGTGTGTTTCTTCTGGCCGCGGGTGCGTTCTGGCCGCGCAATAAGCGCGCATCGATTGCGGCGCTGATTGCCGGCGGAGCGGCTTTTGCCACCGACCTGCTGACCGACTACTCGGGCGGCCTGGTGAGAGTGATCCCATTTTCCGTGCACCGCGACATTGATTTTGGGCTGGCCGCGATGACCGCGGCCATGCCGGGCTTCCTTGTCTTCCAGGACGAGCATGAGAAGAAATTCTTTGTGGCCGAAGGCGCGCTCATCTCCGCCGTTTCCCAGCTCACGCAAGCCGAACCAGCTCGGGGCAAAGGGCGGCGCGAGCGCGTGAAAGCCGCCTGATTCCGGCGCGCAGGAACAACGCGCCTACACCGGCATTGGCTCGGGCTCAGGGATGGGCCGGGGAACTACGTCAGGCCGCGGTTCGGGGTCGACCCCGGGAACGACGTCGGGATCAGACCCGGGCTCAGGCTCAGGTTTCGGTTGGGGTTCTCGACGCGGGACATCGCGCGCGTAGGTTTGGTTTCGAACAAACTGCATTCGCATCCCCTGGTTCTGAGTGGCGGGTCCTGTGCTTAGAGGGCCTCTAGCGCGAAGCCGATGTCAGGGTGTTTCGGTTCGAATTCCCGCCGCCCACCTAATTCGATGGCAGGACCGGAGAAAGCGTCGCTTGTCCGCTCACGCATAAAGGCGCGAGCCTTACGTGGCTGGCTCGACAGGGGTTACCGAATGCTTCCCGGCCCAGAACTCCTTCGCACCGGAGAAACTCCAACCAGGAGGAGGGAAGAAGCCGGTAGAAAACGGCCGGCCCTCCGCGGCCTTACCGGTGAGACGTAGCGAACTGCCTCATACGGCCCAGGGAAACTAACGTTGATTTTCCCAGCCGGCTTGAAAAGCCGGCGGGGAAAAATCTTCATGCGGGCCCATGTCGTCTGCCCGGGGCCGGAATCTGAGGCTTCAAGGGTCGCAAAACCGCGAAAGATCCGGGGCCCAAGTGCCCAGACCCGGACAGGCGCAAAACAAGTGTTTAGAAGCCAGGCGGCTTCTGACCAGTCTTCCCTTAGTTCGGCGAGTTGCCAAGCAGCTACCCGATAGCGCGGGCTAAAACACGGTTCTCGAGGATGCCAGCATTCCCGGGCGGCGTTCCGCTACCGGCTCATGCTCGTCGCTTGAAAGCGCCAGGACGTCGACCCTCTGTCCTTCGGCCAATCTTTGGAGAAGAAGCTCTCCTCCATCGGGAAAGCGAACAGCATCTCTGAACCCGGAGGTGCCGAGCTCCGTGAATACGACCTCCTGTGCATCACTTTCAAGCCCAAGAGCCCGCTGTAATTTCTCCGGAATGTCCCGCAAGAGTAAACGTGCTCCCGGGGGAATACAGACTGCGGTGCACTGAGGGCGGGGTGGGGGAAACAGGGACCGCCTGAGTCTCTCAATGAACCCTTTGGGCGCCGGCTCCATGATCTCTGAAGCTTTCACTTCTGAAATCGGCGCCAGCCCGATCGCTCCCAGTTCAAACCTGTGGACGACCAGTTCCTCTCCACATACAGCCAAACGGTTTGGAAGTGACATAAGCGAGTAATCACACATTTTCTTTTTCCTCCTGTGAGAACATCCGGTGCCGGTGAACCTGCTCGAGAGCAAGATGGCGCGCGCTCGTGGGGAACGGCGTAACCACCCGCTACTCAGGCTGCAACGGCGAGGTTCGCATCGTTGCGGACGTTCGTTAGGATTCGCAACGAGCAGTTATCGTTGGCTGCTGTGAATGCGATATGAGCCGGTGAGGACATCCCAGGTGGGCCCGGTTTTCATGACCTTGGTGTTCAGGAGGTAAAACCTCGGGGAACAATTCCCTCGAAGGCTCGCCAAGTGCGTTCCCCAGTGTTCCCAAAGGGCTTTCAGCCTTTCCAGCCGAGCGGGTCGTAGCGGCCGGCGGCACGGGTTCCGGAGCAACCGGGGCGGCTGCGGCCGCGGAACTCGCCGCCGCGGACGGCGCGATGGCGCTGCGCGGGCAACCACGCTGCGACTTTCCGAATTTCAGATGGCGGAAAAGAACCCGATTGGACGCGCAGTGCGGCGGCGCACCGCGACATCCCGATCATGATTGGATTCGAAGTGCGTCGATGGTTCGGCGATTCTTGGCCATCAGAGGAACCCATTGCGCGTTGTGTCAGGCCGCCCGACCTTTGTCGGTCGGTTCCAGTCCAGAATACAGCTGAAGAAAACGCGCCACCCTGCCGCGCGAGAATAGTCCTTCGAAGTTGCCCTGGGAAACAACCGGTAGTTCATCCATGCGCTCTCGGCCCATCAGCTCGAGGGCCTTCTCAACCGGCATTTCCGGGGGAACGCTTCGCATCTGATTGAGCGGGCGCATGATCCTTTGGACGCTGGTTTGGCCCCAATCCTCGCGATTTGTGGCTTTGACCTCGTCCGGGGTGAGGATTCCGGCCGGGCGGTTGTTCTCCATCACGACAAAGCAGCGGCTCCCCGTGTGCAGCAGATAGTGATCCACAAAATCGCGCAAGCTTATGTGGCTTTCGACACTGGCGCAGTCCCGCTCCATCAGGTCGGAGACCCGGCGGTCGCGCAGGCTGGAGGTCAGGGCGGATTCCAGATAGCTGCTCCTTGCGGCATCGAGCAGAAACCAGCCGATAAACGCCAGCCATAGACCCCCGAAATTTGCGCCCACAAAGAAGCGAAACAGGCCCAAGAGGATGAAAAGAAAGCCTACGGCCTGGCCGACGGCAGACGCCCAGCGGGTCGCGCGCTCGATCCTGCCGCTCATCCACCAGAGAATCGAACGCAGGATGCGCCCGCCGTCGAGCGGATACCCGGGAATCAGATTGAAAACCGCCAGCGCGATGTTGATATAGCCGAGCCATAACAGAACCGCAATCGCCGGCGAGGGCGCCTCCTGGGCGGGGGTCCAGTTGGAAAGGCGCGCAGCCCCGCTGCAGATCAGCCCAATGGCGAGGCTCGCCAGCGGGCCCGCGATGGCGATCCAGAACTCCGACTTGGCATCGCGGGGTTCCGATTCAATTTGCGAAACACCGCCCAGGGCGAACAAGGTGATGGCGCGCACATTCAGGCCTCGCGATCTGGCCACGAGCGAGTGGGCCAATTCATGGACCAGCAGGGAGGCGAAAAACAGGACCGCAGTGATGACCGCGGCGCTCCAGACCGTGCCCCGGCTCCAATCGTGCCTGATGTTGTGAAAGTGAGCGGCCAGCGAAAAGGCAATGAGGAGGGCAATCAAGAACCAGCTGGAATGGAGCCCGATCTCAATTCCCGCGATATGCCCGAGTTTGATCTGTGACCGCACTGCTCACGTCTCCGCAACCATGAATGGCGTGCGCTATTTTGATGCGCAGGAGGCATCCGGGAACGGCCTCCCAGCCGGCGTCATCGAGGTTTGAGGTCTACACGCCGACGAGCGAGCTCTCCTTGAGGGCTGGTCCGTGCCCTCGAGGTCGACCCTTGCCACGTTGCCACGCCCCATTTGGGCCACACGCATTGGAACTGCTAAAGTATTTTCTTTGTCTCAGGAGGCCGGGCGGCCGTGAAAGCCCCCGTCGGTCTTTGATCTTGATTGTTTGTAGGTTGTCCAAACGCGATTTTGGCTCAAGGGAGCCGTGAGGTTTTCAGGTCTGGGGGGAGAGATGAGCGGTTGGGGGAAACACACGTGGTTCTTGATTTCATGCATCCTTTTCTTGGCTTGCGGTCTGGCGGCACAGGACGGTTCCGGTTTTCCTTACATGGACCCGAAGCTTCCGCCCGAAGAGCGGGCGGCGGACCTCGTCCACCGGATGACGCTCGAAGAGAAGGCGTCCCAGCTTGTGAATCAGGCGCGGGCGATTCCGCGTCTCGGCGTGCCGGCGTATGACTGGTGGAGTGAGGCTCTGCACGGCGTTGCCGTGAACGGTACCACGGAGTTTCCCGAACCCATCGGCCTGGCGGCGACATTCGACGCGCCTCAAATTCACGAGATGGCGACGGCGATCGCAATCGAGGGCCGCATCAAACACGCGCAGGACGTACGCGCGGGGCACTCCAACATCTTTGAGGGCCTCGACTTCTGGGCGCCGAACGTCAACATCTTTCGCGATCCCCGGTGGGGCCGCGGGCAAGAAACCTATGGCGAAGATCCCTTTCTGAGCGCGCGCATGGCGGTGGCTTTTGTGACCGGCATGCAAGGCGATGATCCCCGTTACTATCGGGTCATCTCCACCCCCAAGCATTTTGCCGTGCACAGCGGCCCTGAACCCACGCGCCACTTTGCCGACGTCGACATCAGCAAGCACGATGAGGAAGACACCTACCTGCCCGCGTTTCGCGCGGCCGTGGTGGAGGGCCGTGCGGGATCTGTGATGTGCGCCTACAATGCCGTCAACGGCGAGCCTGCCTGCGCCAACCCGTTTCTGCTCGATCACACCCTTCGCGGGGCGTGGCAGTTTCAGGGATATGTGGTTTCCGACTGCGGCGCCGTCCGCGACATCTTCGACGGCCACCGCTACCGGGCGACCCAGCCGCAGGCCTCGGCGATTTCGCTCGAGCGTGGCATGGATAACGAATGCGTTGATTTCACCACCAAGGTAAAAGACGACCACGACTACCGGCCCTACATCGAGGCGGTTGAGCAGGGTTATCTGCCGGAAAGTGCCATCGACACCGCGCTCGTGCGGCTGTTCACCGCCCGGATGCGTCTCGGCATGTTCGATTCCCCGGATAGGGTTGCCTACAGCAAGATCGATGAAAGCCAGCTCGACGGCGCCGCTCATCGCCAACTCGCCCGCCGCATGGCCGATGAATCCATGGTGCTGCTCAAAAATGACGGCGTTTTGCCGCTCAAATCGGTGAAGCGCATTGCCGTTGTCGGACCGCTTGCCGATCAGACTGCGGTTCTGCTCGGCAATTACAACGGCATCCCGACGCACACGGTAAGCGTGCTCGAAGGAATGAAAGCCGAGTTTCCGGGCGCCAAGATCACCTACGTGCCGGGCACGCAGTTCTTGTCCAATCAGGGAAGTCCTGTGCCGGCCTCGGCGCTGTCGACGCCGGATGGCAAGCCCGGCCTGAAAGCCGAATACGGCTCGCGCCCGGGCCTGGAGGCCAAAGCGGCCCCGCTCGCCTCCCGGGTCGAATCCGGGGTGAACCTGAGCGAGGCGAATCTGCCGGACGAGGCCAAGGGAGCCAAGGATCTCGCAGTCGCGTGGAAGGGATTCCTCAATCCCAGTACAACCGGCGATTTCCTGCTGGGCCTCAAAGCCGACGGCTTCGCGCGCCTCCTGGTGGACGACAAGCTGGTGACCCGGATCTGGGGGAGCAGCACAAATCTTGGCCAGGTGCACCTCGAAAAGGGACGCCCGGTCAAGCTCGAGGTGCTCTATGGCCGCATGGGGGAGGGCAAACTCGAGGCGCAGCTCCTCTGGGCGCCGGTGGACAACGCGCCTGATCCGGCAGCGGTCGCCGCCGCGAAGAATTCCGACGTGGTGGTCGCGGTGGTCGGAATCACCAGCCGCCTCGAAGGCGAGGAGATGCCCGTCGACTTGCCGGGATTTCTGGGTGGAGACCGCACCAGCCTGGATCTGCCTCAAGCCGAAGAAAACCTGGTCCAGGCCGTCTCCGCCTCCGCGAAACCTCTCATCGTCGTCCTTCTGAACGGCAGCGCGCTCGGCGTGAACTGGGAGAAAGCGCATGCCAACGCCGTTCTCGAAGCCTGGTATGCGGGGGAAGAAGGCGGAGCCGCGATAGCTGAAACCTTGAGCGGGCGGAACAACCCGGCAGGCCGTCTACCGGTCACTTTCTATAAAGATGTCCACCAACTGCCGCATTTTGAAGACTACGCCATGAAAGGGCGCACCTACCGCTACTTTGAGGGTGAGCCGCTCTGGCCGTTTGGCTACGGACTGAGCTACACGGCTTTCAGCTATAGCGGCCTGGCTCTACCGGACGCCCCAATTCATGCCGGCGATCCGCTGGATGCGTCCCTTACCGTTGCCAATAGCGGAAAAATTGCAGGAGACGAGGTCGTCGAGCTCTATTTGAAATTTCCCGATGTGAGGGGGGCGCCGATCCGCGCCCTGCGCGGATTCAAACGCATCCACCTCGAACCCGGCGCCAGCCAGAAAGTCGAGTTTCGCCTGAACCCGCGTGACCTCAGCATGGTCACGGAAACCGGGGACATCGTCGTGGCTCAAGGCAAGTACACGATCTCGATTGGGGCCGGGCAGCCAGACACCGGAGTTCCCTCGGCCAGCGGCAGCTTCGAGATCCAAGGCCAGCTAACTCTGCCGGAATAGCGCGCCGGGGTGGCCCGCGGTTCGACTAGCGGGCCGATGCGACTCCGGCTTGGGAGTTCCTCCTCAGAACCTGCAGGCCATACCAACGCGTCCTGAATGAACGGACCGCTGACTGGAATGCGAGGCGGGGCCCGCCCTTCATTTAGCCGGACGAGTCATCTCAACGTCCAGAACGATCTCGATTTCTTCTCCGACCATTTTCGGCGTATAGGTTATTCCAAAATCGCTGCGGTTGATCTTGGTGGTGGCATTTGCGCCCATGCGCAGGTTGCCCATCGGGTCTTTAATCGTTTCCGACGGCCCATCGACGTCCAGCACGACTTGTTTGGTTACCCCGTGGATCGTAAGATCTCCCGTGATTCTTAGCTTGCCGGCGCTTGCGACCTCGGTATGCCTCGACTTGAATGTAATGGTGGGATACTTCGCGACTTCCAGAAAGTGCGGGCTGCGCAAATCGTTGTCTCGCGCCTGGACGCGCGTGTTCACGGTATTGGCGTCGATCGTGGCCTCGATGGAAGTCTTCGCCGGATCCGCAGGGTCGAAGCTCACCGTGCCAGTAGTTTTTTCGAAAACGCCGCGCACCGTCGAGATTCCCATGTGCCGCACCGAGAATAGGGCTGAACTGTGGTTGGGATCGATCTGCCAGGTCAGAGTCTCGGCGGTGCCGAGCAAGGGTGAGCAAAGGAGTACGAGAGCGATAAGGGCCGTCTTTCGAGAGTGATGGGTCGGGTGGTTGTTTCTCACGGTTGTGCCTCTCCGTTCGTGTTTAGAATGTAGATCAAAGCCGGGGTGCATCTTGAGACCTCGATGCGCATAGAAAAAAACTCAGGGCAAATCAAGTTTTCTATCAAGCGGATTCGCAGACCCTCGGGGCGCGGGGGCCGTCGAGATCGTATCAGCTCTGAGGTCGGGCGGAAAGACACCCGCCTCAGATCCGACGGAATCGAATTTTAGCCAGGGCGGATGGTTTCGCTGAAGCAACTTATGATATTCCTTCGAAATGTCCCGAGCAGGCAGCGCCGGCACCCCGCGATGGACTATTCAGGGACGCGCTCGGATTCCCATGCAGGGCACAGACGAAGCGACCGTCCAAGCAACCAGCCGAGTATGAAATCCTTGAGCGCGATCCTGGTGGTCCTGGTTTGGCTCATCCCGCCTGCATCTGCGGCTGATCCAACCGCAGCGAAGGCGCCCAATTTTACCTCGGATGCGGAATGGATCGACGCGGGCGCGGCCGGCAAGAAGGTCCCCCATTCGATCAAAGGGTATCGCGGACACGTTCTGCTGGTCGATTTCTGGGAGTACACCTGCATCAATTGCATCCGCGACTTTCGCATTTTGAAGCGCTGGTACGCCAAATATCATGCTGCCGGCTTTGATATTGTGGGGGTGCACTTCGGCGAATTCCGCATGGGATCGAACGCCGATAACGTTCGCAATGCAGCCAGGCGCTTCGAGTTGCCCTGGGCGATTGTCGCAGACGTTCAGGGCTCGATCTGGCGTGCCTATCACTCTGAGGCATGGCCCAACCGTTACCTGATCGATCCCGACGGCGACATCGTGCTTCACATTGAAGGCGAGGGCCGCAACGGGCCGATGGAGGACAAGATCCGTGCGCTGCTTGCACGCACCCATCCCGAAGTGAGCCGGATTCCGCCGGATCCACCGGAGGATACCTTCTCCCCCTCGTGCGGAATTCCCACCGACGAGACCTATGTGGGAGATTGGTTCGGGCGCGGCGCGATCGCGAACTCGACGCCTTACAGCAACGACGGCGGAGTCACCGATTTTCACTCCGAGGGAGCTCCTCGAGACGGCAGAGTCATGCTCTCCGGCCGATGGATCCCACAGCAGGATGGCGTCGCCTCCGCCGGCAAAAACGGCCGCGCCGAGCTCCGATATCACGCTCGCTCGGTCTACGCCGTTCTAAGCGTGAACAACCCGAAGAAACCGGTCCGGGTTGACTTGCTCGAAGACGGCAAAGCCCTCGATAAGAACCTGGGAGGAGTTGACGTTCGTTTCGATTCACGGGGCTCCTATCTCGAAGTGAGCAGCCCGAGGATGTACTATCTCCTCAAGAATCCGGCCTTCGGGTCGCACCGGGTCTCACTCGAACCGGAAGGTCCGGAATTCATGCTGCATTCCTTTACTTACGGAAACGACTGCCAGCAGGATTTTGAGGAGAAGTGAGCCGAGTTGGAACCCTTGCGCCTGGAATTCTCCTCCCCGGAAGGAAATCCGCCCGTCAAACTGCAGCGGGCGCCCAGGACGGCACCACGGCCTTAATCACCGGCATTCCGCGCTCTCTCGAGGGAGCTCGAAATAATGGGGCGAATGGCGCTCTTTTCCGAACAGTGTCAGTTCAAGATGGCCAGGTCGTGAAGGGACCACAACTGGACGGCTTGGGGTGCCGGCCGAGGGCCGCGCCGATCAGGTTACGTTCGTTTGAAACCGCGGTTTGGCTTGTTCGACGGCATTTGCTTCCAACTGCAATCGGGCCGACGAGCAAACCGCGCAACTACACGGTTGGGGTGTGGTTTCCCAGACCGCTTTTGCGTCGAGCCGGTAGCCGATTCCGCGAATCGTTTTAAGAAATGCCGGGGTCGACGAATTCCTCTCAATTTTTTTTCGAATTCTCCGTACGCAGGCATCCACGCTGCGGGGAGTCACGAAGTGCAAGTCTCCCCAGACGGCGTCAAGGAGCGCATCGCGGGTAAAGACCTTTCCCTGATTGCGCGCCAAGTAATCGATCAGCCGGAATTCCAGAGTTGTGGTGGGCACTTCCTTACCGCGAACCAACACGCGCATGGCCGATCGGTTAATGGTGATTCCCGGCGCGGATAGAGAGTGCGGGTCGCCATCGTGGTGGCTCTTCAGGACCGCCAGAATCGCCGGTGCAACGTCCTCCGGCTCCGCCGGCGCAACCACACACTGATCCGCGCCCGAGTTCCGCATCGCCTGATCTATGGGGGCTTTACTCTCGGCCAGCAGAATGATGCGAGTGTTCGACAGGCCCGGATCATGTCTGATCCGACGACCGAGATCGATGCCGCTTCCATCCGCCAGATTCATGGCGATGACGATCGCTGCCGGCCGCTGCTCGCGGGCGGCGTCGAGTGCGCGTGTGCTTGCGAAGATTGCGACTCTGTAACCGGCCCGCTCCAGACCAAATTGAATGAGGCTGCGGCGCGCCTCGACCGGATCGACGACGAACACCCCTGCTCCCATGGCCCCTCCCGTCATGCACGGCCAATCGGCAAAACACGATCGCGTTGGTATGAAAGGTTAAGGAAGAATTCAGGACCCGCTCTCCAACTTGCTCTGGCATCGACGGCCAACACAGATCGAAAACCCAGTTCGTCCCGACCAGCTGAGCGGAGCGGCGCCCGCTGCTGAGCGGTATCAAGTTAACCTCCGCTTCTTCTACTCAGGATGACGAATGTATGAAAAAAGGATGAATTTTCGGTGATTCGCGGGTCCTCGTACCGTTACTCGTCTTCCGCATAACTACGAGCAACACACTTGCTCAAGAAGATGGGATCGACTTTAGCGAATCCGAGACTGGGCACATGCCCGTTGGACATTACCAGTTGTCGCCGTAAGGCCCCCAAAAGCCTTCAGGCACGGGAATAAGGCGACGGTTGAATGGCATAGGGTGGCCCCCTGTTTAAAATTAGACCGTGGGGAGTGTCAACGTCACAAACCCAGGAACGAATACATAAGCTTGGTGATCGTTCCCGCCACCTCTTCTGGACGCTCGGCCGGGCCGGCTACGGCGTCGAAGAACTCGAACGATGTAAGAGAGTACAGCACTCGGGCGGCGGTTTCGATTTTCTCCGGCGCCGGTCGCCCGTAACGGCGGGAAAGCAGGGTCGTGATATTCCGGCAGCCGCGGACGCGGCGCTCCTGGCGGGCAGCGAGTATTTTCCCCAAATCGACATCCACCGCAGCCAAGCCGTGAATCCGCCGCGTCATCTCGCGGTCTGAGGCCCAGAAACGGGCGAACACGTTTATGTACTCGGCCAGCGTGGAAGCCGGATCCCGCTGCCGAAACGCTGCCGCGATACCCTCCATTCCGCCCTGTTGTGCCACCTGGTCGAAAAGTGCCTCGAGCAACTCCGACCGCGTTCCGAACTGATTGTGGACCGTTTGCCGGGTGACCTTCGCCCGCTGCGCCACCGCGTCGATGCTGAACAGGGGAATCCCACCTTTCAACAGCAAGTCGCGCGCGGCCCGAAGCATGCGCGCCCGGCTGCGGTGCATAGTCTCCTCCCGCGCACCAAGCGCGTAGGGGCGAGGGCAGCGCTCGTCTGAAGGCCGGGGCGGCATCTCTGTCAAATTTTATCGGATAAATTGATTTGACAGAGAGTAAAATGAAATGTATGGTTCTGTCAGATTCCCCTTTCCCGCCGGGCGCAGGTTCGATGTAACGAGAGGTTTTTCAACCAATGGCAGCGACCGCAGGCATTGCCGTTACGGATAGTCCCCGACCGGGCTACCGCCGCGTGATGTGGATCGCGATGATCGTGCTGTGCCTGATCGGCTGTGCGGCCGTGCTCCGACGAGTGATTGCCCTGGCTCATCCGCCACAGAACCTTCCGGCACAGCTGGCCGAATTGGACGAGGCGTTTGCGCGCCGTCCCGTTCTGACCCTTCTTCATATCGTTCCCGGATTCGCCTTGTTGATTCTCGTTCCATTCCAGCTCTCACGGCGATTCCGCAGCCGGCATCTTCGGGCCCATCGCTGGATGGGCCGGACCGCACTGGTTCTCGGGATCGTCATCGGAGTTTCCGCTCTCGGCTTGTTGCGCAATCCGATCGGAGGCGGAATGGAAGTCGCGTGCATTCTGGTCTTCGACGCGCTGTTCCTTCTGGCGCTGGCGAAAGCGTTCGTTCATGTCCGCCGTCAAGAGATTGCGCTGCATCGCGAATGGATGATCCGTGCGATGTCTGTCGCGTTGGGCGTGGCGACCGTGCGTCCCATAATGGGTCTGTTCTTTGCCACCAGTCGGATCACCGGCCTCAAGCCCCATGATTTTTTCGGTATCGCCTTCTTCGCCGGCTTCTCGCTGACCTATCTGGCCGGGGAGTGGTGGATTCGCTACACGCGGGTCGCCACGAGGCCGCGAACGGTTTGAATAAAAAATACAAATTGAGAATTCACAGCATCGATCCAAAATGTTTCGCGCTGCTGCTGTTCGCCGCCATGTCCGCCGCCGGCAATCGAGACCCCAGAGAACGGATTCGACAGGTTAGGGCTTTCCTACTCCGGTCTTGATCTAGCGACGGCGGGTCGCCGTCCTTCCCTACCAACCAGATTCCATCGCCGGTCCGGCCCATCCTCGAGGGAGAGCAGTTGTTTTTCGGTCCAGGATGGATGCCGGGCTGCTTCTCGGGTGCGCAACGGTTGCGTCTTGCTGCCGCTCTTCGTCGATTCGTCCTTGACCCCCTGTCAATTTTGCCTTCGACAGTTTTCGACTCTCAACACCGTAGGTCGTCTCCACCGCCCGAAATTCGCCGGGTTAGCGGCCGGAGGTTTGGCAAGCGGGTTGCCTTCTCAACCGGTGGGAGGAAAGCCGCGCCGAGGATCTCCATTGTTGTCAAGGGCTTCAGGCAACACAGGTTGCTGTTGCAATGGCAAATTCGTCATTCCCCACGCGGGTGAGCCAAAGCGGCCTAAAAGGCGGCTAGCAAAAAGGGCCCAGGGTGAACCCCGGCAGAGGCGGCCTGTCGTCGACACAAAGGAACATCGTCCCGCTCACCGGGCGAGAACGTCGTGCTTGGAGCTGATGAACGAGGCAATGAAGCTCCGCTGCCGGGACGGGTTCCTCGGCCGGTCTTTAAACATCCCTCCCGAACTCGGCCAAAGGCGCCGGAGGTCCAATGATTGGCACACGGAAGAAACGGGCCGGGCAAGAGCTGGTTCGCTATGCCACCGGCGACGACTTTCGGCGGATCTTTGCCGAAGACTTGAATCATCTTTACCGGCTGGCGTTTCTGCTGACTGGCGATCCGGCCAAAGCTGAACAATGTTTTGTCGCCGGTTTTGAAGACTCTGTCAAAAACAATGCCGTATTCGCGGAATGGGCCCGTTCCTGGGCGAAGCGCACCATCATCCGAAATGCGATTCAGGCCCTGAATCCCCGTCCCGGACGCCATGACTCGTCCCCGCCGTCCACGGATTTCGTGCAGGCCGGCGAATTACCGCGGGAGCAGACTCGGCATTTCGTGTTCCAAGCCGTTCTGGCGCTTGAAGACTTTGACCGGTTCGTCTTCATCCTGTCTGTTCTCGAGCGCTACTCCGACCACGATTGCGCGCTGCTTCTGGGCTGTAGTCCGGCCGAGATCGAAGAAGCTCGCACTCGGGCCCTTCGGACATTGACCGGCCGGCGCGAGATGGTTTTTGTGAGCGAACTCAATCGAGAAGAGCTTCGAAGCTGAGCAGAGGTTGAGCCTGCAACAGACAGGGTTCAAACTCCGAGGCTGAGCTTCGGAGGTTCCTGTCGGGTCGTGCCTCTGACGAGTCGCGGCGGTCACGAACCCATTCATGCTTCGCTCGTCCCTGCGAGCCCATTGCTTTCGCCCGGGGTGGTCCAGCCTCCTTTCGGGCCCACGTGCGCTGCTTCTTCCGGTCCCCAACTCCCGGGCGCGTACGAATGAACCGGCGTGTTTTGTTTCAGCACCGGTTCCACAATCCTCCATGCTTCCTCAACGTAGTCCTCGCGGGCGAACAAACTGTTGTCTCCGGCCATCGCCGCTCCCAGCACGCGTTCATACGCGTCCATTTCGTCGGCGCGTGGACAATGGCTGGCCAGCATTTCACCGGCTTGAAGCGCGAGCCCGTCTCCGTTGGGAGCCAGATTCATCATTCCCAGGGCGATCGTGATCTCCGGACTCAAGCGCAGCCGCAAATGGTTTTCCAGCAGACGGCTGTTGGGAATGAGAGTTGGGGGCTTGTGAAACTTGCCCACAATCTCCGTACAATTCATGGGCAGGCATTTGCCGGCGCGAAGGTAGAAGGGCACGCCTTTCCATCGCCAGGACTGGATTTCCAGCTTTACGGCGGCGAAGGTCTCGGTCTCGGAGTTCGGGGCAACCCCGTTTTCATCGCGGTAGCCGCGGAACTGGCCGCGTACCAGATTCTTTTCCTTGAGGGACGGGATCGCTCGCAAAACTTTGACTTTCTCGTCGCGGGTGGACTCGCTATCGGAGCGGACCGGGGGCTCCATCGCCAGATTCGACAGCACCTGGAATAAATGGTTCTGGACCACGTCGCGTAGGGTACCGGTCTGGTCGTAAAAGGCGCCGCGGCCCTGAACGCCAAAATTCTCCGCCATCGTGATCTCCACGCTCTTAATGTAGGTGCGGTTCCAGAAGGCCTCGACAAACGTGTTGGCGAAACGGAATGCCAGCACGTTGTTCACGGCGCGCTTTCCGAGGTAGTGATCGATGCGGAAAATGTCACCCTCGTTGAAAACGCCAAGCAGAACTTTGTTCAGTTCCTGCGCAGACTCGCGATCATGCCCGAAAGGCTTTTCCACGATCACGCGCGCCCCCCGTCCACAGTTCGATTCGGCCAGGTGTCTGACTACGGTTTCAAACAGGGCCGGCGGAATTGCCAGATAATGCGCCGAATGTTTCGCATCCCTGAGCTCCCGCCGAAGCGCGGTGAATGTCGCCGGGTCCTGATAATCGCCATCCACGTAGCGCAGTAAACCGAGCAGCTTTTCGGCGGCGCCGGGATCGAGTCCGCCGTGTTTTTCCAGGCTGTCCTTCGCGCGAGCGCGAAGTTGATCGAGATTCCATCCCGCCTTGGCTACCCCGATGACCGGGAGGTTGAGGTGCCCCCGCTTTACCATCGCTTGCAGGGCCGGGAAAATCTTCTTGTAGGCGAGATCGCCGGTGGCGCCGTAGAAGACCAGCGCGTCCGCGTGGGAACTGCTCATAAATTTTGCTCCAGATGTGCGCTCTAAGCAGCCTCAGATTTTGGTTTTTCCAAATGCCCGCCGAATTCAAAACGCATGGCGGACAGGAGTTTGTCGGCGTAGTCGGCTTCCCCGCGCGAGCTGAAACGCTCGTACAGCGAGGCGGTGAGCACCGGGGTGGGAACCGCTTCGTCGATGGCAGCCTTGATCGTCCAGCGGCCTTCGCCGGAATCCGATACCCTGCCGGCGAACTTCGAAAGCTCGGGATCCGCGACCAGGGCGGTTGCCGTCAGATCGAGCAACCACGAGGCGATCACACTGCCGCGACGCCACACCTCGGCGATATCGCGCAAATTGAAGTCGTACTGGTAATGTTCGGGGTCGCGCAACGGAGTTGTTTCGGCGTCGGCCCCGTGCTCTCGCTTGCCCACATTGGCTGCGCGCAGCACGGACAGTCCTTCCGCATAGGCTGCCATTACGCCGTATTCGATTCCGTTGTGGACCATCTTGACGAAGTGGCCGCCGCCATTCGGACCGCAATGCAGGTAGCCGTGCTCGGCGGTGCCACCAAGCTTCTCGCGTCCGGGAGTGCGTTGTATGTCGCCTATTCCGGGAGCGAGCGCCAGGAAGATAGGATCGAGGTGCGCGACGATCTCTTTCTCGCCGCCGATCATCATGCAGTAACCTCGTTCAAGGCCCCACACGCCGCCGCTCGTGCCCACATCCACGTAATGAATCCCGTTGGAGGCAAGGCGTTTGGCGCGCTCGATGTCGTCCACGTAGTAAGAGTTTCCTCCGTCGATGAGGATGTCGCCGGCTTCGAGCAGCGGTAACAAGTCGGCGATGGTCGAATCCACCACCGCCGCAGGGACCATCAACCACACTGCGCGCGGTTTCTCGAGTTTTTTCACGAGGTCCACCAGAGAATCCGCTCCCGTCGCATGCTCTTTGACCAGCTCGGCCACCGCTTGTGGCGATCTGTCGAAGACCACACAGGTGTGTCCTTTTCGGATCAGACGCCGCACCATGTTGGCGCCCATCCTTCCCAGCCCTATCATTCCCAGCTGCATAGAGTCTCCTGTTGTTAGAGTTGGCGTTGCAATTCATGCCGCTATCCGGGTGTCTGAGCCGCGCAGCCATTCCCTGGCGGCGGAGATTCCTTTCTCGGCGGCAAAATGTCCGGCGATGAGCATGGCGGCTCCCGCTCCATTGGCCATACAGTCGGCCCGACCTATCGTGATCCACCCGATCCGCGGGCATGATCCAGGGCCTCAACACAAAGCGACGACCAACAGTTTTTCAGGGTTGGGTGCCATGACACTCCTGGTTGTGAGATGACCTCATAGGTAGGCAGGATTCAGCCTGCGCGCAGTGTACCGAAATCACCGCAGATGCGGCTCGAACCACGGCAAGGCCTGCAGGATTCACCGTTCCCTTGGCTGGCGTCGAAGCCACGAGAATTTCCCCCCCTCCGCCATTCCCCTACGGTTGCACAGATCCGGCCTCATGGCAATTCGCTCCCTGCACGACGGGAACCAGAGTCCGGCTCGCTTGGCCTTTCCACCTACTGGTAAAAGGCCGCAGTTGCTCCATCCGCCATAACGGGTTGAGGGACGCTCGAGCGCGCCGCACGGGAAACAACCCTCCTCATCACGCCGAACCCTTCCGTGAACTCCTCCGGAGGGCCGGCCTGGTTGCGCGAGAGCGCACGCCCCGACGGACTGGTTTCAAGCCGGCTTGTCGTTCTTTCTGTTCTCCCTGTGAGGTGAAACCTGGGCTGGAGCGGATGTCTTCCGCATCGAAACCGTCGAGCCGCCATTCTCGAACCAGACTTCGTCCATCAGCGCTTTCATCAAGTAGATTCCCCGGCCATGCGTGAGCAACCGATTCTCCGGAGTCGTAGGATTCGGTACCCGGCCCGAGTCAAATCCTCGCCCCCCATCCCGAACCGTGATCAGGACTTCTCCGTCGATGTAGCAGCGGCACTCGACATAGACACGCTTGCGGGGGTTGTTGCCATTGCCGTGGATCACGGCATTGACAATGGCTTCACGCAAAGCCATCTCGATCTCGCTTTCATCCGCGTTTCGGAAGTTCAGGATGAAGCGCATGAGTTTATCTACGAACGGGGTGATGGCCGCGATTCGACTCGGGAGCGACTGCCCTAACTGAACGAAAGGCGCCGCAGGAGCGGTTCGCGGAAGAGGCGATCGTACGTCGCCCCTATCTGAAATCCCCATTTGGAATTTCCCCGCCATCACCCGGGGGAAAAGGCAAGCGTCATGCCAAAGCGTGGGGCCGGCAAGTGATTGAATCCAAGGGCGGGCGAGAAGGGTCGGCCGCCAGGTGTTGCACGCATGTTGAAGGTGTTGAGGTCGCCCGACAGTTGCCAACCCTGGGCCTGCAATCTGCGAGGGATTCCGAATTCAGCCATGCGGGTGGCGAGCAAATCGACATAGGTAGGCAGTCGCCTGCTTTCCCTGTCACACCACCGTACGTACGGGTCCGTATACGGCGGTTCGGCGGGTTGAGCTATGCAGCGACAGTCAACCTTGGAATCCCGAGCGATGCA
>Ga0123355_10006259_pt1 | contig 17589 bp, 13 predicted proteins | sample TergutEmb28metaG_3_FD_89872 | JGI IMG/M metagenome (GOLD analysis project Ga0123355, IMG submission 89872) | Embiratermes neotenicus P1 segment gut microbial communities from Petit-Saut dam, French Guiana - Emb289 P1 | ecosystem: Host-associated > Arthropoda: Insects > Digestive system > Gut ...
CCGGCAGGGGAGGATATACGGTTTAAGAATCCCGCCCAAGGAACACGGCTCCGGAGCCTCGGTCTCCTTCGCCTAAGAATTTGGGCAAATGGCTTCTTAAACCGTATATCCTCCCCTGCCGGGTATTGTGCTAGAGGCTCATGCACGGCGGGGGCATTGCTGGTGGGCTCCGCAGAACATCAGCCCCCGGCATCACCGCAGGGCATTGTCGCACGGCATTCCCGGTTCCGCCGGGAGGGCCCCCGTAAATGCCCTTTCCTCAGGAGCCGTCCCGGCTGATCACGGCTCGAGGGGGAGGGGGCGGGCAACACGGAAGCCAAGGAGGTAGCTGCGGCGAGCCGGATTGCCGCCGCTACCCCGGACGACGGAACGGACGCTGTTAGCCGAACTGAACCAGCTCCCGCCGCGGACCACGCGCTCAGACCCCGAGGACGCGCCCACGGGGTCTGTTTTATCCTCGCCGGTATACAACCCGTGCCAGTCCCAAACCCATTCCCAAACATTACCGCTCATGTCATGTATCCCAAGCCGATTGGCTGGTAGGGTTCCCACTTCTCGTGTCCGGCTTCCGATGTTACCACCATGCCACGCAACAGCGTTAATGTAATTGCTTCCGGAAAATGTGAAGGCACCACCAAGCGGCCCGCCTTTGGCGGCGAACTCCCACTGCACTTCCGTAGGCAAGCGGTATCCGGTAGAGCCGGGTACAATGGTAACAGCGTTCCATGTCGCGTTAGAGGCTGTGGGTATGGGGCCCCAATCATCGGGGTTTGTACTGCCGCCTATGCTGTACGCTGGAGTTAAACCCCCAAGTATGCTCAAACGGTTACTGAACACGATTGCGTCATACCAGTTTACCCGCTCAACAGGCAAGTTGTTCCGGTTAAAAGCCGGTGTAGCGGTAGTACCAAACTGATTGTTCGTCCCCGTGAAAAAACTGGGCCACGTGCCCATTACCGCATACCACTGCCCCTGCGTTACGGGGAAGCGGCCAATGTAAAACCCGCTCATCGTTACACGAGATATGGGGGTTACGTTGTCCGTGAATGCGGTTCCTTCTTCCCGGCCAAGGTAAAACACGTCGGGGCCTACCCGCGCCATTTCGATGGAAGGTGGGGACAGATCGCGCCAATTACTGCCACCATTGTCATTGCCGCTTGTGGGGCCGCCCGTGTCGCACGCCGTAACGGAAAGGCCAATCAGCGCGGCAAGGATAATGCCGCCCAAAACGTTTACAACTCTTTTCATAAATACACCTCTTTGCGGCCCCCGCTTCCTTACGGCGGGTAACCACACGGACTAGCGTCCGGACAAATTACCCGCCTTTTGGCGGAAACGCCCCAACGGAGCGTAATAGCAAAAAGAAAGCTTCCCGTGGGTAATGCCGTACTGAGGTGTAAATGGGAAAATGTGTAGTGTCAGGTACCGTGACTAACGCAAGAAACGTCTGTGGAAAACTCTCTAAGTCGTTACAGGATAAGGAGTTACATGGGGGGGGTAAATGCCCCACGTCCTGCCGTTTTTAACGGCAGTTTTACGGACGGAGAAATTGCGTTGTCAATTGCAACAAATACCATTAGAAGAAAGTATACCCATCTATTGGCGAAACGTCAATCATTCTTGCAAGAATTTTTTCAAAAACTTTTATGCGCCGGATTTTCATCTCGCCCAGCACCCATTTCGGACGGCCTTTTTCGGACAGCCGTGGAGGGCTCACTCTCTCTTCCCCCCAGCAATGCCCCCGCCGCGCGTGAGCCAGCGGTACAATGCCCGGCAGGGGAGGATATACGGTTTAAGAAGCCATTTTGCATGGACTCTCCGCGTAGGAGACCGTGGCTCCGGAGCGGGTTCCCCATGCAGGATTCTTAAAACGTATATCCTCCCCTGCCGGGGCTTTTGGCGGGAATGCTCATGCGCGGCGGGGGGCGGGGTTAGCGGATAGTAAAGAAAAAGCGCTCCAAATGGGCTATGCGGCGCTGGGCTTCCAGCACCCGGTGGCTCTGGGGGTATTCGCTGACAAGCCTGCGGTAAAACTCCAGAGACAGCCGTATATCCCGGCTTGGGCTGTTGGCCTCCAGAAGTTGCCCGTAAAGGAACCACGCCTCATCACTCCCGGCGGGAAAGCGCACGCGCATTGTATCCAGAATGACAAGGGCCGGCTCCACACGCCCGGCATCGAACTCATCCCGCGCCCGGCGGACATAATCGGATGGGGAGTCTGCCGGGGGAATAACCGGGGCGGGAGGCACGGCCGCCTGAGGCATCGCCGCGATTGCCGGAGGGGCGGCGGCGACAGCGTCAGCCGGGGCTGGAGCGGGCGGCGCCGGCACGGCGGGGTCTTGCGGAGCCGGGGACGTTACGGGGTCTACCGCCTGCGGCGGCATTTCCGCTGTGGCAAGGGGCGGCCAGCGGGGTTCGGCAATTACCCTGCCCCGGTCAAGAGGGAAACCCGGCTGTCCGGCTATTACAGCGCCGGGGGCTTCTTCCACAATAATTTGAACATGGTCGTTAATGATATAATCCCGGAAAAAATCCTGCCTGAAAAACCTAAGGATATATGTTCCCGCGGCCTCCGTGCGGAAGATGAAGCTTTGCCCTACTATAACGCCCGCCGCCGTGTCCAGCCGCCGTGAGTCGTAGGAAATGCCCCGGCGGTTTCCCAATTCTCCCAAGTACACCCAGCCGGTTCCCCGGAAGGGGACTTCTATAATCTGGCCTACCGTGGCCCGGACAATGCGGGAAAAAACAATCTCGCCTTCATCCGCGCTGGGGGGTATCCGGCCCGGGACTTCCGCCAGCGGAGGGGCAGGCGGCGGCACGATTGGCGGGGGAGGGGCCTGCTCCGGCGGCCGCAAAAATGGCGGCGGCGGCACGGCAGGTTCCGGTTCCACGGGAGCCGGAGGCACGGCAAGGGGAGGCGGAGCAGGGAGCGGGGCGGGTTCCGGCTCTACAGGGGCTGGCGGCAGGGGCGGCTCAGCCAATTCCGGCTCCACGGGGACAGGCGGCGGGGGAACTTGAACCGGAGGCACGTCTTCCACAGGCTCAGGCTCTAGCGGGAATTCATCCAAGGGGAAATCGTCTGGAGGGAACTCTGGAACTAGGGCAACCTGTGGAACAAGCGCTTCTTCCAAGTCAGGATCGGGGTCTATGGCCGCAAGCTCTTCCCCTTCTTCCTCTGGCGGATATTCCGGGTAGGCAATTTCGGGAAGAGGCTCCCAAGGCTCCTCGATGTCCCAATCATCCGGGGCAGGGTATTCGGCTATGTCTTCAACGGCTTCTTCAAGCGGGGGCGCTCTGAAGGGGGGCAGCAATTTGCAGGAGGAAACAAGGGGCAGTAAAAAAAGCATCAGCGCCAGTAATGAATACTTCACGGTAACTCCATCAAAACACGCCACTTCATGGAATATGCTCCATGATGCCGTCCACTGCCGTTCGCAGTACGCCCTGCCAGAACTCCGGGTTTTCCGGCGCTCTCCAGTAGGGGCGTATATCCTCAAGAGACCATGATTGGCGGGGCCCCCGCCCCAAGAGAATGCCGGGAATAAAATCCGGTTCGTCCGGAATGAAAAGTTCCCCGGCAGGAATGGCGTACGCGGCCCTTGCGTTCGCGGGGGCGGCTTCCCCCGGGCGCAGGGCGGCTGTCGCCAGCGCGGTAACCAGCAGGGTAAGAAAAAGAACCAAAAGCCCCCCGGCAATAAAAATCATGGCTTGTTTCTTTTTCGTCATTAAACGGACTTGGGTAAAATTCTGCGCAAGCCGGGCCGCCACGGGGCCTGCCTTTGCCGCTAGCGAAGCGCCCGCTTTCCCCACGCCCGCCGCAAACGCTCCCAGCGCCGCCGCAGTCTTGCCGAGTAATTTTTTTGCCATTTCTCTCCCAATCATAGCAATGTCCAGTACTACCATTATAACAAAGAAGCGGAGAAAAAATAACCCTTATGCGAGCGTGTTTTGTGGAAACCGGGAGTTGAGACACGGCCGACTCGAACGGCCCACCTGCTGCTTAGAAGGCAGCTGCTCTATCCGGATGAGCTAGTGTCTCGTGTGGCTCTCTTGCACCGAACCATAGCCGTGTCAAGGGGGAAAGACCTGCTCCGGTTCCTTAACCCCTTACATTGTAAAGGATTAAGGAACAACGTTTTCTCCCCCGTGGTGATTTGAACACCAGACCCAGTGGTTAACAGCCACTTGCTCTGCCAGCTGAGCTACAGGGGAATGCAGATGTCCAGTGTATCAAAATGCAAAAATCTTGTCAACACCCCATTCGCCGTATGTCAGCGACCAGTAGAAATGAGCACGGACAGCCGCCTTGACACAAAATCAACCGCGTGGTACGGTGAATCGACCCCGGCATTGATTCACTACAAGAATCGTGCGGGAGTATGGCGGCATAGCTCAGTTGGTAGAGCAAACGGCTCATATCCGTTCGGTCATAGGTCCGAGTCCTATTGCCGCTAAAACGTGTCTTAGACTGGTAACTCGTGCGCTTGTACGCCCAGCTTGGCGGCGGCTTTTTCGGCTTCGGCTTTTCCGGCGATAATCACCGGGCGGGAATTGTCGGCCCCTGCCGCAAGGCGTTTTAGAACCGCATCCGCCTGATCTTCGCTTACGGCAACAAGGTCTTTCAGCCGCCGCAGGCGATGCCCGTCCTCAATGCCGTAAAGGAAGCGGAAAAAGTCGACCAGACTCTTTTCGGCAGGGGAGCGGGGCCGGGTTTCCCGCGCGTATGCGCCAATCACGGCTTTTTCCAGGGCCTCCGTGCCGAAAGCGCCGCCCGGTTTGCCGCTTTGGGCCGCCGCCTCCCCCAATATGGAGGAAAAGGCTTCCAGAGACCGTAAAGGATTTGGATCGCGGTAGGTTGCGAAAGAAAAATCCCCCTCCAAAGAGTCAGGCTGGGCAAATGCCCCGTACGCGCCGCCCTTCATGCGGATACTCTCCCACAGGGCCCCCGTGGAAAGCAGGTGGGACAGCGCCAAATCCGCCGCCTGAAGGGGGGAACCATACGGCGCGGCCTCAAGAGAGATAGCCGCAAAGCCCACTTGAAGGGAAGGGGAGGCGAAAACCTCTCCCTTGCCCGTTGTATCCGGGATTTCCGAAATACCCAAAAAGCGCTCTTTGCCGGTAGACGCCGGATTCCGGGGCCGGGGAGGGCCGAAGGAGCCAAAGCGCTTCCCCAGTTCCCTTTCGGCCTCTGCCGTTACGCTTCCGGCAAGGTTTACCAGAACCCCCGCCCCAGCCAGCCGGGACTGGATGGCTTTGAGTTTGGCGCAAACTTGCGAAACATCCATTTCCACGAGTTTGTGGGCAAAGATAATCTGATTCAAGCCGCTCCATTGCTCGTCTACGCACCGCGACCTTGAAAAAAGGAGGCCCGAACGTCCGCAGGCGTACCTATGCCCCGCCGGAGCCAAGGCCGAGTCGATGTCGTTCTTCATTTCCAGCGCCAAATCCCGAATCCGCCGCACGTCCGAAAAATCAGCGCTTGTTATAAGGCGCAGGGCCAGGTCAAGAGAGGGGACGATTTTTTCATCCAGGGCTTTAAGGCGGAAGATAATCCAGTCCCGGCCCGTAATGTCAATGATGCCCGTGGGAAGCGCCTGAGCGCTGGCCGATCCGGGAGTGGCGGAGCTTGTGTGGAGCACCGCAAAAAAACCCCCCGTGGTGCGTGCCATAAGGGTCGAAACTTCCCCGTAATCCATGCCGGGCAGCCCCACGGAAATCACCGCGCGGGCGAAAAAGGGAAGCCAAGGGTAGTCCTCCGGGGCAAACACATCCACGGGAAAGGCAAAGTTCGCGTAGGTGATCCCGTTGGTAAAGATGGAATGAATCAGCGCCGGCGCGCCGCAAGCGTCAGCGTATTCCCTTTTGACGCTTTCAATCTCTGTTTTAAGGTCGCTTCGGGAAAGATGAGGAATGCAGGCCAAGGCTTCCGGGCTGTCCTCCATGTCCTGATGGCGGGCTAGCTCTTCGGCCTTTTTCTTGATGGCCTCCCGCTCGGCCTCGCCCAGCGAAGCGTCAATTTCTTTGATGCGGCGCGCAAGGGCAGCGTCCTTTTCTTCCTGAAAACCCTCCGTAGGCTCTATGATGATAAAGGCCCGGTGGGGATTGCCCAGAAGATACTGGCGTATCATGGCTTCAAAATAGCGAGCGTCTTCTTCGATACGGCGCTTTAGGCGGGCAAAGGCCGGGGCGAACAGAAGGCTGTCCCAAGGATTGCCCCCATGAAGCCATGCCCGTAAAGAACGGCGCATCCACACAAGCGAAAACGGCCCCCCGGAGCGGCGGATTTCCCGGTGGGAAAATTCCATCCCCAAAAGCGCCGCTTCGATTTCCTCTTTGGGGATGCCGTCCCGCGCAAGGCGTTCAAGCGTTTCAAGGATAAGGGCTTGGACTTTTTCCGCCGCTTCTTCCAGATTCTGCCCGGCGTCTTGGCGAAGGCCCCGAAGCCCCGCGCAAAGCAGGGTTTCCCGCAGTTCCCCCGTAAGACCGGAGGCGGGAGAAAGGTCTTCCCCAAGGCCGCAGTCAATCAGCGCTCTGGTAAGGGGAGAGCCATCGTGCCCAAGAAGGATTTCCGTCAGCGCCGCAAGGCGCAGCGATTCGTCCATGTCGGCGCAATCCCCGCAAAGCCACGAAAGCAGCACCGTGGGCTTTTGGTCGGCCCCGGCAGGGCAGGGAATTCTGTACGATTTGGGGCTTTCCCAGCGAAGCGCGCAGGGAATGGGCGTGCTCCGTTCCCCCGGCGGCAGGGCGGAAAAAAATTTCTTGTCCAAAAACGCGAGCTGTTTTTCCGTAGGGATATTCCCCGCAAGGAATATCCGGCAGTTTGCGGGCGAATACTGGCTGCGGTGAAAATCCTTCAACCCCTGCCAACTGAGCGCCGGAATGCACTCCGGATCGCCGCCGGACTCGAAATCGTAGGGAGTGCCGGGCAGCAGGGCTTTTACCGACCACAGGTCTGTGTAGGCATCCAGCGCCGAGTAAGCGCCCTTCATCTCGTTGTAGACAACACCGGTAATGTGGAGCCGGCCTTCTTCGAAAGACAGGCGGTGTCCTTCCTGCATAAATGTCCACTCGGAAAGAAGGGGCCTAAAAACCGCGTCCGCGTACACGGACATCAGGTTGAAGTAGTCCTGCTCGTTCACGGAACTGGCGGGGTAGACGGTTTTGTCCGGGTATGTCATGGCGTTCAGGAAGGTCTGAAGGCTTCCTTGCATCAGGGTAAGGAAGGCGTCTTTTAGGGGATAGTTTTCCGACCCGCACAGCACCGAATGTTCCAGTATGTGAGCCGCCCCGGTAGAGTCCTTGGAGGGGGTCGCAAAGGCAAAGGAGAAAAGATTTTCGCTGTCGTCATTACGGACGTGAAAGACTTCCGCCCCGCTTTTTTGATGCCGCGCCCAAATGCCCGTGGCTTCAAGCTCGGCAAGTTCCCTAACATCAAGTATTTCAAAACCGCTTTCAAGAACTTGTCCTTTGCGGAACTCTGTTGTCATACTAGTACATCCTCGCTTTTCAACATTAGTATGCGGCCTTCTTCAAGGCTTTCCCGGAACCACTCCAGGAATTCCCTAGCGGCAGCTTCCGCTTCTATTTTGGGAACCGGGCCCATAATTTCAGATTCTTCCTTGACCCGCTCCGCTCTGGTCGAAGAAAGATTCCACAGTATTTTTTGGACGAAGGGTTCCGTGCGGCCCCGCAAGAGCAGGGCGATTTCCCGGTCGTTCATGGTTCTGAGTTTTTCCTGAATGGGTCTGTCCGATGCGTTGGCGACATCTTCCAGCGTGTACAGGCGGTCTTTCATTTCCCGGCTAAGGGCGGGATCGTCCTCTTCCAGTTCTTCCAATAGCCGCCCGCCAAAGGCCATGTCGGAATGTTTTAAAATTGCCGCAAGGACGCCTTTGCCGTCAACCTCGCCGCCTACCGAATCGTTGCGGCCCAAAAGCCGGGCTTTTTCTTTAAGGGCGGCGGCGGTGCGCTCGATAACGTCCGGGGAAGTGTCTTTCAGGCGGGCGATACGCTTAACGATTTCCAGTTTGCGCTCGGTGTTTGTATTGGCAAGGGCTGCGGCGCTCAGTTTCGGGGGCAGGCGGGAAAACACCATAGCGCAGGCGGCGGGGCTTTCGCTCTTAAAAAGCAGGGCGAGCTGTTCCCCGGTAAAGTCCGTCAGAAAATCGAAGGGGTTTTCCTCGACTTCCGGTACGGCCTTGACCAGCATCGACTCGCCTTTTTCCGGGCCGAAGGCGGCGTACAGGAGCCGCCGGGCTTCATCAATGCCCCCGGAGGATGAGCCGGAATACCCGTAAGACGGGGAAAGGAGGGAGCGGAATTCTTCCAGCACGGCTTCGGCTTCTTCGGGGCTTATGCTCCTAATGCCAACTATCTCTTTTGATATGGCCTGTATTTGTTCAGGCTCCAGCCGTGAAAGGATTTTTGAAGCTTCCTCGCTCCCGATAAGCACCATAAACTGGGCGGCCCGTTTGAACTTGGAAGCGGGGCCGGCGGCGGTTTCCGGTTTTTGGGGGTCTTTGCGGGGAAAATTTTTCGGTGTTTTTGGGGGAGTTCCCGGCAGTCCGGTTTTTAACAGTCCCGGTTCCGGGGGGGAAATGTGGACGGTAATCCCGGCGGCAGGCTGTGGCGGGGCTTTCTTGCCCTTTGGGGGGGCGGGGGGCGGCGTGTCTTGATCCTCCCCCATCGCTTTCTTGTAGGCGGCAATGCCGTGGGCTCTGGCCGCCCCTGCGGACGGGTTTTCGTTTTTGGCCGGGGGTTTCGGGTTTCCCATACCGCCTTACTATACATGATTGTTGGAGAAATTTGAAGCGGGGGCGGCTGGGGGGCCGGCGTAATTAAAAATCCGAGCATTGGTTTCCGTGGCCTTGGCCTTTTTGGTATTGAAAAATAGCCTGAGTTTGTTCATAATAAAGGCAATCATGGAGACAGCATGGACACAATTTTGAACCTTAACATGACAGTAGAACAGTATGCCGGGGACGTTCGCGCCTCCCTTGCCGGAAAGGTGGGGAAGGAGCCCGTTTTGCTTCTTATTTCGGGCGGGGTGGATTCCACCGTGGTTGGGGCTCTGCTTCTGAAAGCCCTTAATCCGGATCAGGTGCATCTTATGTACATGGACACCGGGCTTATGCGCAAGGACGAGACTACGCACGTCAAAGCCTCGCTGGAACGCTTGGGAGCGAAGCACTTTCACGTTGTGTATTGCGAGGATGAGTTTCTTTCGGCCCTGAAGGGCATTACCGACCCGGAAACAAAGCGCAAGACCATCGGCGACCTTTTTATCACGATTCAGGAGCGGGAAGTTGCCCGCTTGGGCCTGCCGGAAACCTGCTTTCTCGCGCAGGGGACGATTTACCCCGACATCGTAGAAAGCGGCGATGTTGGGAAGGGCGCGCGGGTTATAAAAAGCCACCACAACGTGGGAAGCCCCCTTGTGGATGCCAAGCGAAAATCGGGCCGGGTGATTGAGCCGCTGGAAAAGCTCTACAAGAACGAAGTCCGGGCGCTGGGCCGCTTTCTTGGCGTAGCCGACGATGTGCTGCGCCGCCATCCCTTCCCCGGCCCCGGCATTGCCGTGCGTGTCCTTGGGGAAGTAACCAAGGAAAAGTGCGATATCCTTAGGGAAGCGGACGCTCTGTATATGGAAGAATTGAAAACCCGCACGGGGCCTTCCGGACAGAGCCTTTACGACGAAATCTGGCAGGCTTTTCCGGTACTGCTTCCCATCCGCTCCACGGGCGTTGCCGGAGACACACGCGCGTACGGCTGGGTGCTGTCTCTGCGGGCCATTCTCAGCACCGATGCCATGACTGCCGGGGTGTATCCCTTCCAGATGAAGGATTTGCTGGAGATCTCGGCGCGTATTACTGGCTCGATTACGGAGATAGGCCGGGTTACGTACGACATATCAGCCAAGCCGCCCGCCACGATTGAGTGGGAGTAACGCTACGGGATAACCACGAGCCAGTGCGCGTAGCACGAGTAGCCGCTCGTGCCGGACGGCGTGGCCCGTGGTCAGTTTAGGCGTTTTTTACTAATAATCTCGAAGAATCCACTTAAAGTTGTCGCCGGGCCTTCCGGTAACCATGGTATGGTACTCACGTCCTGATACCGGGTTCCATTCTTCCGTTGCAATCACTGTATTCCAACCCGGACTTAGCTCCATGTTAACCCTTGATATTACATACTCGTCTTCTATTATGCCCATAACGGTTCCCGCTCTGTCGGCGTAGAAAAAGTCAACGCCTCCCCAATTGTATTGGTCTGGGAGAGTTCTCCATACCAAAAAATAATCATCAGTACTGCTAAAGTTTTCAATGATGAACACCCTTAATCCTGCTGTGATGCTGATACCTCTGGGGACACCATTCTCAAATAAATCAACAAGGGGCCACAACTCGGTTGGGGTTCCCAGTATAAGACTCAAGACGCCATCGGCGGACAGGCTTACTACCGAATTAGGGATAATGTCGGACATATCTGCCCAATAATCCCCGTTATCCTCCCCGCCCCACATTCGGGTAAAATTCATAGTTCCGCCAAGCGCAACCGGGTCTCCGTACCGATCAACGACTGGAAACGTCATGGGCGGATCGCCGGGAGCAAACGTAATGCTGCCGTCTCCGGCTGGCGGCAAGTCAATCCTGACATCGTTGCTGCCAGTGTCGCAAGCTGCCATTGAAAACCCGATTACCGTAGCCAGCGCCGCGAAAAACACCTTCTTCATCTTCATCTAAACCTCCGAAATCTACAGAATACTGTCTGGGACAGCCCGCTATTCAAATCGCACAACGTACGATTAACCAGCCTCGTGGTATTTTGATTACCCGAATGCAAGTATATTACTTTAATACGGGTAATTTGGGTTGTCAAGTACCCAAATTCGGATAACTATGGTTTTATGGGCTTCGCAGAGCGGTTGAAGGGAGAGCTGGAATATAAGGGGATGTTAGTGAAGGAGCTGTCCGGCGCAACGGGTATTCCCAAAAAGACGCTGGACAACTATTTGTTAAGCAATGGCAATATACCGTCTGCCGACAATGCCGTAGTAATCGCTCAAACGTTGGGGGTAACGGTGGAATATCTGATAACCGGCAGAAACATTCCGGGGCCAATTATGCCTAACCACCCTATGAGTCCCGAACTGCGCTCTATAGCCGCGCAAGTAGAGCCGCTTGCCGCCAAGAACCGCAAAACTATCGAAAAAATAGTTACCGAATTGGCCGCCCTTTGCAAAAACCGCTAGGCCGGGGTGCGGGAAGGAGTTGCGCGTTGTCTGCGTTAGCCACATACATTACAAAAAAGGTTGACATATCCACGAAGTAATGATACTTTTTAAGCAGGGCCGTGCCTTACCCGCACAGCCCGGCGGGAACTTGTTAAGTTTCCGGAATCACATCTATTTTTTTGGAGGTATTGTAAGGTGAAGAAATTCAAATGGCAAATGGCAGTTCTCCCCCTGGCAGCGATGATAGTTATTGCATCGTGCGCCACAGGGCCGGCTGCCACTTTGGACACCCCGGCCAGTCTGGTTCTGAACAGAGGACACATGGAAGCGCTGGCGTTCGGAGGGCCAATGGGGCTTTCCTGGGGTGATGTTGACAACAGGGCAACGTTCAGCGTGTTTGCGTTTACGAACGCAAACAACGTGAATCCCCGCAGGGCGGCGGCGAGAGTGGACAACATAGATGCTTTGCATTTAGATGTCCTCGCCGAGTTCGGCGGCAGTCTTAGCGGCGGCCCGTTCTTCTTCCGTGTTCAGGCCGTGGGCGGCAACTATGTTTCGCCGTTAAGCGCGCCAATGGGGCCGTATTGGTACATTCAGCACAGCGATGAACTCGCCGATGATCCGGCGGGCAGTTATGCCATATTCACCAATCCGGAAATCCCTGTACTCGTGCTGGACGCGCGCAGGGTTCATGAAAGGGAAGCCCAGGGCCACATCGTAGGCGATGTCCATGTCCTGTGGCCGAATGCGGGAGCTGCGGCGGAAGACGGCGCGACACACGCAGGCTTCAAAGACGCTGTGCTTGTCGCATGGCAGAATTTCATTGATACCGAACTGACCGCCGCACAGCGGGGAAACCTGGACCGGAGGCTGGGGTATCGTGATATTCACATATTTGTATACTGAGGGACTGCCAGCAGGACAATGCCTGCGGCAAGGTCGGTTGCGACCTTAGGTTTCGTAAACGTATACAATATTGGCGGATTTGTTGCTAACCCCGGACTTAGGGATACGTTCCCCGGCGCGGGAATGCCCTGATCCTGTAAACCAGTACTGTTACTGTAACAGCCCCGGAGCGGCAGGTGTCGCCCTGGGGCTGTTTGCCGTTAGAGGGTCAGGGCTATTTTCTCCCGTACCAGACTGCTCAGAATTTCCTCTGGTTTTTTGCTGGTCGCCCTTGCTCTTTCGGCCAGGTATTCGGCAGTAACGCTATCTATGCGTACCAAAGGAATACGTATGCGTGCCTTTGAAGGATCGACCCTCGGCGGGTTATTGGTATAGTATTCGTCAAGGGCAAATGCTTCTTCTTCCGTCATGCCTTCCATAAATTTCTCCTAAAACTCCAGTAAACCCAAAAAAATACTCCTGCATTTCATGGCACGAAATATACAAATGCGCCGAATGCCGGAGCGGCAGGTGTCGCCCTGGGGCTGTTTGCCGTTAGGAAGCGGGCTCCCGGCTTACGATTACCCGCTTGTCTCCAACCCTCTGCGTCAGCCCTTGCGAGTCAAGGAATTCCAGCATCGGGATGGCGTACTTTCTGCTTGCGCCGGTAGAGTCCCGCAGAGAGGCAACGGTTATATCCTCAGGCATCGAGGCAAGCACCGAAAGAAGCTTGTCCCTCATCTGGCTGGAAAAGAAAAAGCCCCCCTCTATTACCCGCATATCTTCCTGTTCCCGCAAATATGCCGCCGCCCGCTTTATATCCGCCGGATTTATGTCCAGCTTTCCTTCAAGTTCGGGCAGCGTTAAAAGGTTAAACCCGGCAAGCGCAACCGCATCCCTGACACGCCCCACAAGCGCCATGAATTTGTCATCCGGGCCGTGGCGGAAATCTACGGAGCGGTAACAGGTCTTGCCCTGAATCATAACGTGGGCCGCGATATTTTTTTCCACCAGTATGCCGGCAAGGTCTTTGAAATCCCCGGCGGCAATTTTTCCGGCATTCTTAACGGCCCCCAGCGATGCATACAATTTTTCCGCATCAAGGCCCGCAAGTTCCGGATATTCCGCATGGAACTTTTCCAGTATGCGCCGTGCGGCAAGGGCTATTGCGTCAAAGGCCGTGGCGGAAATGAAAAGCCGTGCCTTTCCAAACTCCATAACATTGTATGCCGCCGGGCGGGACAGCTCCTTCAAGACCTCGGCAAAACTGGCTTTGTCCATTTGGGACAGCTCGTGCAACCCTTGCGCGCTGACAATGCCCCTGTCATGAATCAGCGCCGCGAGAAAGAAGGCGGGGCCAAAATCCGAGGCAAGGGCGGAGAGCGTCTGGGCCTTGTTTTCCCGCTCTGTTCTACTGCGCGCCAGTAACGCATTCGGCAGCATAATCCGCCCGCCGCCTATCGTTACGAGCGGGCTGTACAGGCGTATCACAAAACGCTGCCCTGCGGCGACCGTTATGTTCGATTCGGGCAAAAGCTGGACGGGGCCGCCGCTTCCCGGAGGGTACACCCGTTTTTTTTCGTCAGTGTTCAGCCTAAGAAGCGATATTCTCGCCACCACGTCCACCGTTCCCGCATGAAGCCGCACCCGCTGCCAGTGGGCAATCCCTTCATGCGCTGATGGCAACACATCAAGCCATGCGCTTATGCAGTCCGCCGGGATGAATGCGCCCTTCGCGCACACAGCGTCACCACGTTCCATCTCGTCATGGGAAACGCCGGAGATGTTAATCGCAACCCGGTGTCCCGGCTGAACGGAAGCCGCCTTTGTTCCGTGCGTCTGAAGAGAACGCACTCTTCCGGCGGCTCTTGACGGCATAATTTCAACTTCGTCCCCTTCCCCGATAGTTCCCTGACAGGCGGTTCCGGTTACCACGCTTCCAAAGCCCTTCTTGCTGAACACTCGATCTATGGGAAGAAAAAACGCCCCAAAGCCTTTTCGCGGCGGCACTTTGTCCGTAAGGCTTTCTATCTCCGCCAGTATTTGGGAAACGCCTTCGCCGCTTGCCGATGAAACAGGGATAATCGCCGCGTCAGAAAGACACGTGCCCCGAACCAGTTCCCGCACTTCCGAGGCGGCTATTTCAAGGGTCTCGCCATCCACCAAATCTTTCTTTGTCAGCGCGACCAGCCCGCATCTTACGCCTAACAGGTTCAAAATATCAAGGTGCTCTTTTGTCTGAGGCATAACGCCTTCCGTTGCCGCTATGACAAGCATCGCCGCATCCATGCCGGAAGCGCCCGCCGCCATTTGCCTGATAAAACGTTCATGTCCGGGAACATCAATTATGCTGACGGTTTTTCCGCTTGCCAGCCGGAGGGACGCAAAACCAAGCTCTATGGTTATGCCCCGGCGTTTTTCTTCTTCAAGGCGGTCGCAGTCTACGCCGGTCAGGGCTTTGACCAGCGATGTTTTGCCGTGGTCGATGTGTCCGGCTGTTCCAAGGACAAAGGGATATTCCATGCTAGCCCGCCCCGCCAAGAATGCCGGCGAATGCGCAGGCGATTGTTTTTTCATCGCCGTCCAGCAGAGTACGGACGTGCAAAACAACACGCCCGTCCCGGACTCCCGCAATCACCGGCACAGGCCCCGTCCTGAAAGCAGCGGCAATACTTTCGGCGCTGCGCGCGGCGGAATGGATGCTGACGCCTGCGCCTTCAAACGTGTTGGTCGGGAAGGCCCCGCCCCCTGTGGCATCGGCGGTCTGAACCACAGCAATGGTAACATCATCCGCCCCGGCGGTTTTCGCTCTTTCTTTTAACGTGCGGCAAAGCTGCTGGGCTTTTTTTTGCAAGGTGTCTTTGTCCGCTTCTATCATCCTGATTACCGGTATTTCCCCCTGCTTGCCGCTAGCGTACATCCGCAGGGTCGCTTCAAAGGCGGCAAGGGTCATTTTATCTACCCGTAGCGCGCGAAGCAATTGATGAGACCTCATTGCGTCCACAAGCTGCTTTGAACCGGCAATCACGCCAATCTGAGGGCCCCCAAGCAATTTGTCCCCGGAAAAGGTTACGGCCCCGGCTCCGGCTTCAAGGCAGTCCCGCACCGAGTGTTCAAAGTGGGCGAATGGAACTCCAAGCGGGCACAAGAGTCCCGAACCGAGGTCTTCGATAAACGCAAGGCCGTGGGAAGCCGCCAGCTCCTTAAGTTCTTCCCGGCTTGTGGATGCGACAAAGCCTTCTATCCGGTAGTTTGAAGGATGCACCTTTAGCAAGACGGCGGTTTTTTCCGTGATGGCGTTACGATAGTCTGCTATGCGTGTCGAGTTTGTACAGCCGACCGCAACCATTGTTGCCCCCGAAAACGAAAGTATTTCGGGAATCCTGAACGAGTCCCCTATTTCGACAAGCTCCCCGTTGGACACGATAACTTCCCGCCCTGACGCTGTTGCCGCCAGCGCCAGAAGAACGGCGGCGGCGTTGTTATTAACAACAATTGCGGCCTGCGCCCCGGTGATATGGCAAATAAGCCATTCAATATGCGTGTTGCGTCCTTCTCGCCCGCCCTTTTCCGGGGAATATTCAAGCGTGCTGTATGTGGAAGCTATGTCGCTGACCGCCTGCAAAGCCTCGCGCGCAAGCGGGGCCCGCCCGGTATTTGTGTGAATGACAACACCCGTGGCGTTAATGACACGCTTAAGCGTACTTGACGATTTTTGGCGGAGCAAGGCCGCCGCGCGGCCCGCCGCCAGAGCGCCCAGCTCTGTTTTAGCGTGCGCCCCGCCGCCTATTTCGCCCCGGATGCCGTCCAGCGCCTGTACGATTGCTTTTTTTACGTACTCCCTTCCCATGCCCGCGGAGAATTCAACTGCCCACGGCGCATTTAGAAGCTCCTCCACCGCCGGTATGGAACGCAACAGTGTGTGTGTGTCAGTGTTTGCCATTAAGAGGTATTGTATTATGCCCTTGGCGTTCTGTCAAATGGATGCGCGGGGGGACAGGCTGAATTGACATTACTTTGTAAAAAAGTGATAATCGGGAGGGTGGAGGCGGAATAAGGAGAAAGCTTGAACACCGTTGAAAAAATTAGATGCCCCGGCTGCGGGGCGGAAATAGATGTAAATAAGGCGTTAAGCCATGAGATCGAAACCAGAATAGGCAAAGAAAAGGAAAAGGAATATGCCCAGCGCCTAAATTTGGAACTGGATAAAAAAGGCAAAGAAATTGCCAGAGAACAAGAGGGAGCGATTGAGTCCCTGCAAAAATCGCTTAAAGAAAAAACCGCGCAAGTAATTGAACTGAATAAAACCAAGTCTGAGCTGGAAAAATTACGGCTGGAAAAAGAAGAAATTGAATCCAGAGTAACGGCGGCAAAGGATGCGGAACTTCATAAAAAGTTAAAGGCCGAGCGTGATTCGCATAAGGCGCACCTTGAATCTGAAGCGGAACGAATAAAAAAGGAGGCGCTGGAGGAAAACGCCCTAAAGATTGACGAACTAAAGAAAAAACTTGAGGATCAAACCGCTTTGGCGGAAGAAATGAAACGCAAGGCCGAGCAAGGGTCAACGCAATTGCAGGGCGAAGTTCAGGAATTGGCTATTGAAGATATACTTAGAGAAACATTCCGCTTTGATGTGATTGAGCCTGTACCCAAAGGCATAACTGGAGCCGATGTTATTCAAAAAATCCGCAGCAACACCGGCAATGAAATTGGAATTATCGTTTATGAAAGCAAACGGACTAAATTATTCGGAAAAGACTGGACAAGCAAGTTAAAGGAAGACGGCCTGCGGGTAAGGGCCGATATTTGCGTACTTGTTACCGATGCGCTTCCCGAAGATATTGAGCGAATCGGTCAGAAAGACGGAGTTTGGATTTGCACGTTTGCCGAGTTTAAGGGCCTTGCGCTGGTGTTGCGCGACAGCATAGTCCGGGTAAGCGAGGCATACGCATCCCAAACAAACAAGGGTGAAAAAATGCAAATGCTCTATGATTACCTTAACGGCAAAGAGTTTATGACGCAGATTGGAGCGATACTTGAAAGCTTCAACGAATTGCGTAAAGGATATTTTGACGAGCGAAACAAAATGGAAAGAATATGGAAAACCCGGGAAAAGCAGCTTGAAAAAATAATGCTTAACGCAAATGGTTTTATTGGTTCAATTCAGGGCATAGCCGGAAGTTCCATACCGGCAATACCAATGATTGAAGGAGGCGGCGGGGAAGAGCACTAGCGCCCCCCGTCGTGCGTGAGCATTACCGCCAAAAGCTCCGGCAGGGGAGGATATACGGTTTAAGAATCCCGCCCAGGGAACACGGCTACGGAGCCACGGTCTCCTACGCCTAAGAGCTTGGGCAAATGGCTTCTTAAACCGTATATTGGAGTTCCCCCGATTTTTTGGACAGTGAATTAAGCCGCTAAATTATTTGTTAATGCTAAAGGTGTAGCATATCCGATTGCCGAATGTCTACGGC
>Ga0123355_10006260_pt1 | contig 17588 bp, 17 predicted proteins | sample TergutEmb28metaG_3_FD_89872 | JGI IMG/M metagenome (GOLD analysis project Ga0123355, IMG submission 89872) | Embiratermes neotenicus P1 segment gut microbial communities from Petit-Saut dam, French Guiana - Emb289 P1 | ecosystem: Host-associated > Arthropoda: Insects > Digestive system > Gut ...
TATTAAAGCCCCACTTTCGCGACAAGATTGAAGCACTACATGCATTGTATCAATCTTGTTGCGAAAGTGGGGCTTTATGTTTCGTTAATTATAACAGTAGCCGTGCCTTATCCAGTAAGCTTCCATCAATTACCTTGTTCTTCACATGCATGGCCCAACTTGGCAAGTTTTCGCGTTGGGTAAACGCCACAATTAGGGCATATAGCGGTGCGGCTATATCATTAATTTGTGCTTCTACTTTATGGGCTTCGTTACGGTCATGGCCGTGGGCTTCCTTGTATAGGCTGTTATACTCGTTCGTAAAAGCAGTTGCGGCATCGCTTGACATTGACCCGCAAACATTTGTGAAGTCAGAATGCCTATATCCCTTCCCTAGCAAATTATAATCAAACATTTTTGCCGCTGTTTTATCCTTGCGTACTACTAGGTTTGTCCAATAGAAGTCGTTATAGGTTAGGGTAAATGGTGGGGTGTAAATAATTTCTTTTAGCTTGTCGTAGCGGGTTAGTATATGCCGGAAAAGCTCTTCGCCTTCGGGGATTTTTTGCATCAGCATGTGAAGATTTTCTTTGGTTATGCTATCTAACTCAAAGAAAAGCGTATCTAGCTCTGGTATAGTTGTGCCCCTTTCATGAAGGCGAAAATACCAATGCGCCAGGCATTCTGCTACGCATGTATCAGCCAAATCTTCTGCTATGCCAAGCCGCCAGTCTTGCGAAACAGTTATATCTTCTAATACTACAGACGCATCCCCTAGAGCCAAGGCTTTAATGGTTGGTATGTTGTGCCGCGCTAAGATACGGTAGTTTAATATCTCCCGGCTATCGTCCTTATTATCAAAATATTTTACAACAGCAGGCACGCTGTTATATATACATCTATAAACATGCACACCGCTTTTTTCACGGATTAGTTGAAAATCTCGTATTGTCGCTTGCGAGGTGTTTTCTATGTCTTTTTGTATCTTTAGCAAAACTGACATTATGTAATTCTTCCTTTTAATAGCCAGGCATTTTGGCCCCCTCCCGATGAAGGGGGCCAAAGCCGCTACTTAGTTTTGATACTAACGACAAAGGCGTTCTACAAATGTAGTCCGGGATTTGAGTAGCCGCAAAGCCACCTTATTAATGCTTTGACCAAAGGCTTACTACAGCACCGCATCAAGCGGCGTATACTCCATCCCAAACGCTTCTGCAACTTCCTTACAAGTCAAATACCCATTATAACAGTTAACACCAGGGCGCAATCCTTTTTCTTTAGCCAGTGCCGCTTCTAATCCTAGATTTGCAATTTTAACGCCAAGGTCAATAGTGGCATTGGTTAACGCCATAGTAGAAGTTTGGCTAACAGCACCAGGCATATTGGCCACGCAGTAATGCACAATATCATCCACAACAAATGTAGGCGCATCATGATACGTTGGTGTTGTGGTTTCGCAACAACCGCCTTGGTCTACGGCTACGTCTACAATTACTGCGCCGGGCTTCATAAGCTTCAAATGCTCGCGCTTAATAAGCTTAGGTGCTTTCGCACCCGGGATTAGCACCGCGCCTATTACCAAATCCGCATTAGGCAGGGCCTCCGCAATAGCGGTAGGGGTAGAATACATAGTTTGAATACGGCTACCAAACACATCGTCCAGATAACCTAGCCTATCCATGTTTTTATCAAAAACAGTTACGTTAGCACCAAGCCCAATGGCCATTTTCATGGCGGCTGTGCCTACAATACCCGCGCCGATTATTATACACTCGGCTTTTTTTACGCCCACGGCACCGCTTAAGAGTACCCCGCGCCCGCCCATGGGTTTTTCTAAACATCTGGCTCCGGCCTGTACGCTTAGCTTGCCTGCAATTTCACTCATGGGGCGCAGTAGGGGTAGCCCGCCTTGTGCATCTTCTATGGTTTCGTATGCAACGGCCTTAGACTTGCTGGCCAGTAATGCCTCGGTTAAGGGGCGGGCGGCGGCTAGGTGTAGGTAGGTGTAAATAATCTGACCTTCGCGCATTAGCGGGAATTCGTCCTCTAAAGGCTCTTTTACCTTTACTATCATGTCACAGATATCCCAAACTTCCTTGGCTGTGCTTAAAATAGTTGCACCGGCGGCGGCATATTCTTCCGAAGAAAAAGAAGAACCTGCCCCGGCACCTGCCTGCACATATACCTCGTGGCCATGGTTTACATATTCTTTTACATTGCTTGGGGTTAAGCCTACGCGGTATTCGTAGCGCTTGATTTCTTTTACTGTTCCAATTTTCATGGTTTTTTGTCCTTTCGCTGCTTTATGATAGATTAGGAAACTAATCTGGCATTTTTAAGTTTGCCTCTTGCACTATATCTAAGGGAGGGGAACTGCGTTGAAACGTTCGCAGTTCCGCTTGGTTTAGGGCAGTCCGCTATCTGCATCTTTCGTTAAAAGCGGCTTTGCCGCTTTTTTATTATACTGCAAAGGGCAACTTATTCATATACATATATAAATATGTTTATGGAGGCACTTATGCAGGAGTTTTTTTTGCTTATTGGTGTGCTAATTTTTATTGCATTTATGCAAAAGGTGGCCGGGGTTGTGCTGGATAAGCACGAGCTTAAGGAATACAAGCCGGTAGTAGATATCGCGTGTATAGTAACCTGCTATGTTTTGTTGGGAAGGTATGTGTACATACACTTAATAGAAGATTTAATAGCGCTTATTGGAATTACCTTCTAGCTGCATTTGTAAGGCGCGATACAAATGTGATTAACCATGCAAAACCGGGTTTACCTTTTAGCCGGATATGGATATACTAGGCAGAATAGATAAATACCGAGGAGGAAACCACCGTGAACTACGAACAAGCCCTAGCCACCCAACTAGCCAGCCACACCGGCCTACCATTAGAAGAAATATCCCAAGCCATAGAAACCCCACAAGACCCAAAGCTTGGCGACCTAGCCTTCCCATGCTTTAGACTAGCGAAAGCCATGAAAAAAGCCCCGCCAATTATTGCACATGAAATAGCCGCAAGCCTAACAAACGCGGCCCTACCCTGGATAGACGAAGTACGGGCCACCGGCCCATATGTAAATGTAATGATAAGCAGAAGCGATTTCGCGGCCAATGTACTGGCGGCAGTACTAGAGGCCGGGCCGCGCTACGGCGCAAGCACTGTAGGAGACGGCCAAAAAGTCCTGGTAGAATACTCCTCCCCAAACATAGCAAAGCACTTCCACGTAGGGCATCTAGGCTCTACCATGATTGGCAAAACGCTAGATAACACCTACCGCTTCCTAGGCTACGATGTAACAAGCATAAATTATCTAGGCGACTGGGGCACCCAATTTGGTAAGCTGATAACCGCATACCTAAAATGGGGAAGCAAAGAAGAAATAGAAAAAACCGAAATAGACGGCCTAGTTAAACTATATGTAAAATTCCACGAAGAAGCCGACAACGACGCATCCCTAAACGACGAAGCCCGCGCATGGGTAGTAAGAATGCAAGAAGGCAATGAAGAAGGCTTCGCGCTATGGCGTTGGTTTATAGACCTAAGCCTACGCGAATACGAACGCCTATACAAACGCCTACGCGTATCATTCGACGAAACCACCGGCGAAAGCCGCTACAGCGACAAAATGGACGCAGTAGTAAACGCACTAACCGGAAAAGGCTTACTACAAGAAAGTGAAGGCGCGCAAATAGTAGACCTGGAAGCCCATGGCATGCCCCCATGTCTAATACTGCGTTCCGACGGCGGCACCCTATACCCCACCCGCGACATAGCCGCCGCAAGCGACCGCTATGAAACCTACAAATTCACAAAATGCCTATACGTAACCGGAAACGAGCAATCCCTTAACTTTGCCCAGTGGATGAAAGTAGTAGAGCTAATGGGCCACGAATGGGCCAAGGGCCTAGTGCATGTGCCATATGGGATGTTGCTTTTTGAAGAAGGCAAACTTTCCACAAGGCGCGGGCAGGTAATAAAGGTAGACGACCTGTTAAACGAAGCCGTGGCCAAGGCCAAAGCCATAATTGAGGAGAAAAACCCCGGCCTGGCCAATAAAGACGCAGTAGCCGAGGTTGTGGGCATAGGCGCGTTGGTTTTTGGTAAGCTGTATACCAGTCGTATGAAAGATACAATGTTCTCCTGGGATAGGATGCTAAGCTTTGATGGCGAAACCGGACCGTATGTGCAATATGCCCACGCCAGGTGCTGTAGCGTACTTGCAAAAGCCGGGCTTGGCGCAGATGCAGACTTAGCCACAGGGCTAGACGCAACCCACCTAGCCGATAATGAAGCATTCACAGTAATGCGCCTACTATACGACTACCCCGACCGCATAAAAGAGGCTGCCGAAAAATACGAACCATTTCTAATAGCACGGCATATGGTTGCACTTGCGCAGGCATACAATGCCTTCTATCACCAGCATATTATATTAGTAGAAAACGCGCCCGAGGTAAGGCAGGCAAGGCTGGCACTTACCGCCGCCGTAAGGGATGTGCTAAAGGGCGGGCTGGAACTGCTTAATATAGGTGCGCCAGAGAGTATGTAATATAGATAATTAATATCACAGCCCCGTCATCAATGCCGGGGCTTATTTATAACGCTTCGGATTTAACATAAGAGGTGATCCCATGAAAAAGCGGATAGTGGCCATAATCATCTTTGCTACAATATTATTTATAGCCGGTTGCGTAGAGCACATACCACTAGCAGAAACAAACGAACCCTACGAAACCCCACAATCCCAGCAATCCAATATAACCCCTATAACCCCTATAACCCAAAGCAACACCTTCAACCGCCAGTTAGATGCGATAATGCAACAAGCCGAAACCCATGAACCTCTCGCTCAATCAGAGCATGACGTGCAACTACACCGCCTAAGGCAGTTCGCCAAAAACCTAAATAACGGTGGCACAGAACTATCCGACCTACGCATAGCCCGCATATGGGGCCGCCCAGGCCGCTCGTTAGGTACATGGTGTGAAAGAACCCAGCAGGGCATGCAAGTATCATTCGACATGACACTTATGCACGAAGATGACTTTTACAACGAAGAGTTCATTGCAGAAATGCTAACCTACGCTGGTATATCCGAAGATGACATATCAATAAACCTAAACCATACAGGGTATGTAGTGGTATGGGGGCAAACAGAGCATTTCGATTTTATGCTGGGCAACCAGGCCGTATACGACTTTGTCCGGCCTTATTTGCGTTTAAGGGAGTTTGCCGCAAATGCAAATACCGGCACCATTCGCCGGGATGATGTTCTTGTAACAATGGTAAACGACTATCACCAACAACAGCCCATAGGTATGGACTTACCCGCATACTCCTACCCAAGGTTTAGCATAGGGCTATCCCCGCTAGGAGCCGCGCAAGCCGGGCTGACAGACATAATGCTGGCATATGCAGGGCTAACACCAAAAGAGGTAAGGTTTCAAACAGTAGATGCCCACTCCTGGTACACAGAGCAAGACTTCTTACGGGTTAACCAAGAAATGGGTCAGTTCTATCAACAGTTCGAAAGGCTGTATATTTTTGCAAACCTGACACAAACCCGTAGTGTGCGCCGCGACATAGTAATGGACATTGCAATGCTAAACTGGTCACCCGCTGGTTCCAGAGGGGCTGGTTCCGGTTTCACCGCAGGGTTTTCAGCTGAGCATTACGAAAATGAAAGGCTAAGGGAAGTACTGTTAGCCTTTACCGGAATAGACGCGGGTAACATAGATTTCGAGCTATCCGGCATGGTAATTGCTGGTTGGGCACCCACAAGGCGTGACTTAACCCCCGAGCAGAGCATGTATTTGGACAATTTGGAAGCGTTTATGCTATCAGCCAACGCCCCGTTTTGGTACGACAAGTACCTCCACGACCCGGTTATTGTGCGCATAGGGCTTGACGGCGATTGGAATTTTAACACCAATGTATTTCACCTATCCTATTTTAATATAATGCTATATGACCCCAGTCTACTAGATTTATCGGAAGCAGAGTTTGAAAGGCGCACCGCCACGTTAAAAGAAGAAATAATAACCATAACCGGTGTAGAAAATATCCGCATTAGCGCATTTGAATCATTGCCATGGGGCGCGTGGTAACTAATATGTATTTCGCCAAAAAGCGGCTTAGCCGCTTTTAACGATAGACATAAGAAAAGTTTTCTAGTCAACAAGAAATTTCGACTTATTAATTGCAATTTCATTACAAACAAGTTACACTTGGCAAAATGGCTAAACACTTAACTAGAGCTTTGTAAGCCCCATTAAAAGGAAGATAATATGAGTACACCAAATGGTTTAATAGAAATAATTCAATATCTAAAAAAAGACAGCGGCTTTGAGCGGCTTATGAGTGGAATGTTCGACTTATATAACCGTTATGGCCGTTGTTTTAGTGCCGTGCGTTTGTCAAGGCCAACAGGGGAAGAGGAAAAAGCCCTGTCGGTTTTCTTTAGCCGCGATTATTACGACCAGGTGCTTATCCGCATAGGGCTGGCAGAGTTTGAGCGGCAGGCACACAAGGTCTTTGAAACAGATATAAGCCTTGCCGCCATACTAGAAGCATATTTTGGCCGCCAAATAACATCATTTACCGAACAGCCGACTAGTGAAGCCATCCGCTACAAAGATGCCTTTGCCCGCACAATCCGTGATGATTTACTAACTAAATATGACGGCACCCCCGCCGCGGGCTGGCTTAAAGAGATGCTTGCCCATATGCGCCGCACTTACAGGCAGTGGGCAGACCAATTTCCCCACGAGCCGGACAATGTGCTGGCCGTGGTTTCCGATGTTTGCGAGGTGTTTAACGCCCTGCCACCAGACGGGCAACTAATTAGGCTGTCGGATTTTTCGGCCCAGCACCTAGATGACTCTCGGGCACTGGATTTCCATTCACCTTTGGGCCCGCTATTTCTTAGGGCTTTAGCACACAAGTATCAATCGACTGTGCCCTCGGTTTTGGAGGATAGCATCCGGCTGTATTTACAGGCGGGTCTGCTTTCAGACGGAGTACTAAGCCAGGTTACGGTTATGGGGATAGATGCAGATGACGATGCCTGTATTTTTTATGACCAATTAGGCGAGGCCCATGTGTTGACATTAGAAAATATTTGCCGTTTAAACGTTGCCAGTGCCTATGGGGATAAGGTTTTTGTTATAGAAAACCCGCATGTGTTTTCCGCATTATGCGAAAGACTAAGCGGGTATAACTGCACGCTTGTATGCGCGTCTCAAGGACTAAACCCGGCACTTGAGCGTTTGCTGGAACTATGTACCCAGTCCGGGGCCTTAATATACTATGCAGGAAATATGGACTATAAAGGGCTTACTATAGCAGATAAAGTGTATCTGCGGTTTGGAAAGCGATTTATACCATGGCGTTATGGCAGGGCCGACTATGAGCTATTGTTTACAGGAAGCGATTATTTGCTACCCGATGACCGTAAGGAATTGGCGATGCATAATGAGGAGTTGGCATCACTGTTATCGCTTCTGCGCAAAAAAGGCAAGTCCGCATCATCACTGCCACTGGTGGGCCTGCTTGCGGAAGATATACGCGCAATGCTTGGGCTGGAGTAACCCCCCCCCTCGTCATTGCGAGGCGAAGCCGAAGCAATCCAGGGAAACTAAATGATTAGGCCAATCCCTTTTCTACTCCCCCACCAACATAAGCGTCCAGAAGTAAATCCCGTCGTCGTCTGCGCTAAACCCTACCCCGGCACTGGTATACACGACATTAACCAAGTTAGCATGATGGCCCTGCGAACCAAGCCAAGCTTCCAGCACCTCACGCGGCGACTCCTGCCCCATGGCAATATTGGCACCCACCAAAGTATGAGGCACCTGGAAACGCGCCAGCTGTTCTTCCGGGCTACCATAGACCAAGGATTCATGACTAAACATGCCATGCCGCTTCATTTCTTCAGATTTGTAACGGGCCAACCTTGCTACTTCCCAGTTAACGGAAAGTGGCGGGGCCCCGTTTTTTGCCCTTACGGTATTGATAAGCATAATAAGCTCTGCCTCCGGGCCATGATAGTTATACTCGGCAATAAGATTAGGCTGGCAAAACACAATGAACATGCAAAGCATACACACAAACGCAAATATCTTCTTCACAGCAAGCACTCCTTTATGCATATTATGCCCAAAATATATAAACCCATGTACAGATGATAAACCCAGGAGTGAAAAAAATGGCCAACAAAGTGAACGTTGTAATCGCTGGCGAGGTTATAACACTAAAATCAAACGAAGAGGAAGCGCACCTACAGCGCATAGCCCGCTATATAGACCGCAAACTGGTGGATTTAACCACAACCAACGCCAGCGCATCTTTAAACGAGCGGACGCGCACCCTACTTATAGCAGTTAACCTAGCAGATGACTATTTTAAAGCATCTGATAGCCTTGCGCGCACAAATGCCGCCAATGAAAAATACGTGCATGAGCTTGGCCGTATGCAACAGGAATATGCATTACTTAAAGAGAAATTCCACGAAATGCAAGGCGAGCTTGCCATTACCACGCAAGAGCGCGATGTACTGGCATCAGAGGTGGAAAAACACCAGTCAAGAGATAACTCTAACGTACGAGCCTTACCCCGCAAATTAAACGTAAAGTGATGGTGATACTATGGAAAAGCTACAAGCACTACGCAATCTAATGAAGGAAAAGGGGCTTGACGCATACCTAATAGTAAACGGCGATGCCCACAACAGCGAGTATGTAACCGCGCATTGGAAAACCGTAGCATGGTTTTCCGGTTTTACCGGCAGTAACGGTACGGTAGTTGTAACCCACAAAGAAGTGGGGCTATGGACAGATGGCCGCTATTTTATTCAAGCAGAAAACCAGCTGGCCGGAACGGGCATTACACTATTTAAGATGAATACGCCCGGCACACCCAAGTATACCGAGTACCTGGCCAAAGAACTGCCCCAAGGCGGCAAGTTAGGTTTTGATGGCCGCGTAGTAACAATGAAAAGCATAGATGACCTTAACAAAGACTTAGAGCCGAAAGACATAACATATGCATATACCGAAGATTTAATTGGACGAATATGGAGCGACCGCCCAGCTAAGCCCTCTGCAAAGGCATTTGAACACGCGCCCCGCTTTGCAGGGCTTTCTGCCGCCCAAAAACTGGCTACCGTGCGTGAGGAAATGGCGAAACATGATATAACCGCATATCTGGCCGTTGCACTAGACGACATGGCATGGCTTTTGAATATTCGCGGCGATGACATACCTTATGCACCTGTTGTAAACGCGTTTGCGTTAATTACGACAGAAGCGGCGCATATTTTCATAGACCGTAGCAAACTAGCCGATTTTTCTGCAAAGTTGGAAGCGCAAGGCTTTACTTTCCATGATTATGATGGGCTTGTGGGTTTTCTTAATAATTTGCCAGCCAGTGGCAAGTTGTACTATAACCCCGATAAGACCAGCGTGTTGCTGGCAGATGCCCTGCCAAAGAACCTATCCACAAAATGCGATTTGCCGACAGATATAATATTGGGGCTGAAAGCGGTAAAAAGCGAGGTAGAGCTTGCAAATTCCCGCAATGCATACCTAAAAGAAAGTGCGGTACTGGTGCGCTTATTAAAGTGGCTAAAGGAAATGGCCGATATATCCGCCTTAACCGAAGCGGACGTAGCCAAGGAAATAACCCGCCTAAGGAAAGAGCAACCAGACTTTTTACAGGACGCGTTTTCTACAATATCCGCGTATGGAGCTAACGCTGCGCAGGCGCATTATAGCCCAGGGCCAGTAGGGGTCGGCTTACAACCGGACGGTTTTCTGCTGGTAGACACCGGCGGCAATTATCTGGACGGCACAACAGACACCACCCGTACAATCACGATAGGCCCGTTAACAAGTGAAATGAAGCGTCATTTTACCTTGGTACTAAAGGGGTATCTTGCAGTGGAGCGGGCAATTTTCCCTATGGGAACAAAGGGGATACAGATAGACGCTTTAGCGCGTGTGGCACTTTGGGAGCATGGGCTTGATTTTAGGCATGGTACGGGGCATGGCATTGGCTACTGCTTATGCGTGCATGAAGGCCCGCAGGGAATATCGCCAAAATCGCAGGTTGAATTTGTGCCCGGGATGCTTGTAAGCGTAGAGCCGGCGTACTACGAAGCCGGGGCTTATGGCATACGTACAGAAAATATCGTTGAGACATATAAGCATAGTGAAACAGAATATGGCGAGTTTTACGGGTTTAAGCCGTTGCTTTTCTGCCCGATAGATACATGCGCTATAGATGTTGAGTTGCTAAATGAAACAGAGCTTAACCAATTTAACAATTACCATCAAAAGACGTATGAGTTAGTGTCACCATTATTAACAGATGAAGAGCGCGCGTGGTTATACAAAGCCACCCGCCCAATGTCAACAAACTAAGAGGTGCGTTATGTATAGTAGGGGCGGCAGGGTGCCGCCCCTACTATAAGTGCTACGTTCACATATTATATATCCCCGAGAGGAGTGTAGCCCAACATGGAGTTTGATGATAATAGACCCGGAAACGATGCGTTTTTACTAAAAATGGTGGCCATTATTGGCATGCTCATGCAACACACGGTGTTGGTGCTGGGGGATATCATCCCGGTTGTGCTTCACTTCCCGTTACAGCTTGCGGGCGGGTTTACCTTCCCGATAATGGCATTTTTGCTGGTGGAGGGGTATAGGCATACATCCAATGTTAATAAGTACTTGGGGCGGTTGTTTTTGTGGGCGTTAATCTCACAGGTGCCGCATATGCTGGCCTTTGGGATAATCCTTTTTATACCTGTGCTTAACATAATGTTTACGCTGTTTTTAAGCCTATTGGCCGTTGTTATGTATGATAGGATGAAAAGCCGTAGGTTGTTTGCGTTTTTATTCGTTGTTATGTGCCTTGTGAGTGTGGTCTTTGACTGGGGGATTATTGGCCCGGCGGTTGTGCTTATATATCATATAATAAAGAATGAAAAACAGCGGCGCATTATACCGCCTGTTGCGGCTGGGGCATATAATTTAATTGCCGTTAGTATGCTTGGTGCTTTAATGGCTGTAGTTGCTATCCTTATTAACGCTGACCCTATATTTGCGGATGCGTTTGCATATGCATTGTACCCCACGACAATTGACGATATTAATATCGGGGCCGAGCTTGCGGGGATTATGTTTCCTATTGGGTGTTTTTTTGTTGTGCCGTTACTGCTTAGGTACAACGGGCAAAGGGGCCGTAGCTTGAAATATCTGTTTTACGCGTTCTATCCATTGCACCTGCTGATACTTGCATTGTTGGCGCATGTGCTGGGGGTTAGCGAGCTTAGTCTATTCTTTTCGATTTAATGAGTAAGCGGGGTGTAGGGCGGGCTTTTGCTATTAGCATGGCCTTGGTGCTTGTATTTGCGCTTGTTTACAATTTTATATTTGCGGGCAGTGACCCGTTTATGCCAGGCGACAATGAAATTATTGTCGCCTTTTTGGATGTTGGGCAGGGGGATAGCGTGCTTATACGCTCTAGAAACCATGCGGTTTTGATAGACGGTGGCGATATTAATAGGGCAGAACCGGTGATGGGGTATTTGCGGCGCATGGGGATTACCAGGCTAGATTATGTAATTGCCACACACCCCCATAGTGACCATGTTGGCGGGCTTATATCGGTTTTGAGCCGGGTGGATGTGGGGCGGGTGCTTATGCCTTATGTTGTACATGCTACTGCTACCTTTGGTACTTTTATTTCAGTAATTGAGAACCGCCAGATACCCGCCCATGCGCCTGTGCCCGGCGAGAGTTTTAGGGCGGGGATAATTTATTTTACTGTGCTTGCGCCTGTTTATGGGTTTGCGGGTTCAAATATGAATGATGCATCCATTGTGGTTAGGCTTGACCATGGCGAGACTTCTTTTATTTTTACCGGCGATGCAGAGGCTGGGAGTGAGCGTGCTATGCTTGCAAGCGGGCAAAACTTGCGCGCAGATGTTATTAAAATTGGGCATCATGGTAGCCGTACTTCTACTACGGAGGCGTTTTTGGATGCGGTTATGCCTGTGGCGGCGGTAATATCTGTTGGGGGTGGTAATAGGTTTGGGCACCCGCATAATGATGTGCTAAGTAGGCTTAATGAACGCGGGATTGCCGTTTACCGTACGGACTTGATGGGTAGTATTTTTATGGCTAGTGATGGGGGTAGGGTTGTGTTGTTGGATATTTATTCATAGGAGATGCGGTAATGAGAAAGAAAATAGCGTGTCTGGTTTTAGCACTGGTGTTAATGGTAAGCCTATTTATTATGGTGCACGCCACACAAACGCAAGATAGAATGACAGAACAGGAACAGGTACTAGCACGTACCATGACATCGTTGGATGAGCTGGCAGAGATGGGCATGACACAAGAAGAACTGTTAGCAATAGACGCAGAAGTTGATGCAAGACTAGGTGAAAACTATTCTGTAAATAGGCGATTCGCATTGCAACAAATAGATTTAATAGAAGAGGGATTTATGCATGCAAGGGACGGTAGCACAATACGCCCTGAGTTTTATGGTGGGTTAGCAATAGATGATGACGGTATGCCTATAATATTTATTGTGGAGTCCAGAAAAGAAGAGGCATATGGGCATGATACAGTAGGTGCGCTTTTAGATGAGGGATTAAGATATAGGCTTGTTGATGTTTCATATGATGAACTACTTGAAACTTTACATGCAATATCAGCTATTACAGCTACAAGGTATATTAATTATCGGTGCGTGTACTCATACAACATGGGATCTTTGTTTACAGATATGATGATGAATAAAGTTGTCGTAGGTCTTGTTGAGTATAACGAACGCATGGTTGATGGATTTAGAAGGTATGTATATGACTCACCAGTAATAGTAATACAGCAAGGTGGGAGGTCCAATCTAGGGGGTGGGCATGGGGGTGCGACATTTTTGATAGCTATTATGATTGGAGCAGTAATTTTAATTATTGGAATGATAGTGGTTATAATCAAGAAACATACCAAAACATAGTACCATTTAGTACAACTATTAACACTGGTGCTTTGGTAAAATCAAGAACCTCGTATATATTAATGGCGAGTTGTGGGTAAGGGATTTCACAAATTTACGATAAAGCTATAAAAAAGTGGCATAGTCGCTTTTAACGATGGATGTCAGGCCAGTTTCCTAGTCTATAAAAAAGTGGCTTTGCCACTTTTAACGATGGGTGTCAGACCAGTTTCCTAGTCTGTAAAAAGCGGCGTAATCGCTTTTAACGATAAATGTCAGATAAGTTTCCAAATCAATAGCAAACTTTCCTAAAAATGCGGCGTATATCTTTTCAACAACAGCGAATTAAGTTCGCGACACAAAAAAATAAACCGGATGCCAAGGCAAACGGAAATTAAAAGGAGTGAATGTTATGCAATGTAGGACACATCCTACCGTGGCCGCATATAGTACTTGCAACCAATGCGGAGACTGGATTTGCGAAAGTTGCATGGTAGATATACAGGGGCGGCAGTTGTGCCGTGGGTGCCTAGGTAAGCTTGCCGCACCGCCGGAAGGTGCACCATACCCTGCCGGTGCGCCGGTTATGCCACGTGGGCGGCATGTTAGCTGGGGGGCGTTGTTTTTCTTCTCGCTTTTCTTCCCTACCGGCGTAAATTACTTGTATATGGGGCTTATTAAGCGGGGCCTTGCGGCACTTATCGGGTTTTTCTTCCTTATTTACTTGATTGGTGTTTCCAATATGCCGCTTACACTGCTACTGGGCTTAGGGCTACCGATTTATATACTGACTTGTATCTTTGACGGGTTTAGTATACGCAGGCGCATTGTTGCCGGTGAAGCCGTGGCGGATAATATTGATGAGGTTGTTACTTTCCTACGCCGTAATAAGGTTGTTGCTTGGATTATCCTGGCTATTATTGCCTTTAGCGTGTTTGGTACTGTTGTGGGTATGTTTATTGGGCTTATCCGCTGGCTTACACCGTTTCTTATTATCATTGGCGGGATATATTTGCTTATTAAGCGTAAAAATCCTCCCGGGCCGCCGCAAGAATAGTTTAATCTTAACTGTCCTTTTCCTATAAAAAAGCGGCTTTGCCGCTTTTAACGATGGATGCCAAGCCAGTTTCCTAGTCTATAAAAAGAGCGTTTTCGCTATACCTTGATATCTAAGGTTTGCGAAAACGCTCTTTTAATGTTTGTAAGAAATCATTATTGCTAATTTGACGCTTCCATACGTTTTGTTATCACAAAGCATAACGCACCAAGAGCGCATATACTTATAGCGGAAAAGAGTACGGTCATTGTCGGTCTATCAATGAGCATACCGAATATGTTATAAAAATCCGGGTTATGCCATGGTTCGGTTTGGCCTATCGTATTTGCCGGGAAAAGTGTAAGAAAACGGTACAATCCGATTGAAATAAACCGTGTTTCAAACAGCGTTACAAAAAACAAGCCCAGTGATGGAATAATAGCTACAAACGGGTTGCGGGATAATGCAGAAATAAACAGCCCCATCATACAAAGTAGCAGACAGGACAGAAAACCCACAACTAAATAGCGCAACAAAAATTCAGACATCACGTAACTATACGGTGATTGACTGAAAGGGTTAAAGCTAATTTGCATCACTTGATGTAAGTCCACGCTAAAAACCAGAAGCCGGGGTATTGTAATTAGCGCAAAAAACGTCAAGTAAACGGCTGTCGAAAACAGCAGAGAGGCAATGATTTTATTTGCAATTAATTTATTTTTACCATATTCTGACGTGAGTATAATTTTATCTACTCCGGTGCTTCGCTCCTCTGCAAAAACCGGCGCGACACCTATCATAATAACAAAGCTAAGTCCAAACAACCACAGAATAAAGTTGCCGCCCTGATTAAAAATATGCCACCAAACCGCCTCATAACTCACAGCATTATCCGGTATTTCGACTTGGCGGTACATTTCTACGATTCTTTGAATAATTGGACTATCCACGTCTGCATGAACAGGAACCCATCTGCGCCCAACAAGAAGCCACCCGCCATCAGGGTGCTCTCCTAAATTCCCGGTCGCTTCTATTACACTCATGGTATTGTAAATATCCGCCCTAGCCAGCTGGATTTCACGTTGCCGTCTACCTTCCTCTGTGGCATGGGCAAGACTTTCACTGATTTGCGGCAGACTTTGTACAACAAATGCGCCAGACAATAAGAAGAAAATTACCAAAGTTGCGATTGTGGTTTTTCTGCAAAATATTTTATATAGTTCAAATTTCACTATTCTGCGCCCCCTTGTATTCCTTTTTCGCCTGTGTAGAATAAGTAGGCATCCTCTAAGGTTGGCTCTACTTGTATTGCGTTACTCGTCGGCTTGCTTTGTGAAATAATGCGTAGCTCCGTTCCTATAGCGGTATTATGCACATTACTTACGATGCACTTGGCTGTAATATCGTCAACCTCACCGCTTTTTACTGTGGTCGTCCATACTTTTCCTTGCACTACATTCGTTAAGTTGTCTACACTTCCCCGAAATGTAAGCCGTCCTTTTTTCATAAGCAAAATATCACTTGCAATGTAAGCAACATCGGTAACAATATGGGTAGATAGAATCGTGATTTTATTCTGAGAAACCGTGCTAATTAAGTTGCGGAATTTAACACGTTCCTCTGGGTCAAGTCCGGCTGTTGGCTCGTCTAAAATCAGCACATCTGGGTCGTTTAACAATGCCTGTGCTATCCCTAATCGCTGGCGCATACCGCCCGACAAATGCCCTACTTTACTTTTTCGTTTTTCTGTTAAGCCTACAAGTTCTAAAAGCGAATTTATCTTCCCTTTAGCAAAGTTAGGATTTAATCCCTTGATAGAAGCAATGTATTCCAAATATCGTTCTGTTTTGAAATGCGGGTAATACCCAAAGTTCTGCGGCATAAAGCCCAGCACTTTTCGATATTCCGCTCCTAGATTTCCAATTTCCATGTTGCCGTAGAAAATTTTGCCCTCTGTTGGCCTTGTTAATGCACAGATAATCCGCATGAGCGTTGTTTTCCCTGCACCGTTTGGCCCAAGTAAGCCATAAATACCCGGTGTAAGAGTGCAGTCAAACGCATTTACGGCAATTAAATCTTTATACTTTTTACTTACGCTTTGAATTTTAAGCTCCATAGTACCATTCCTTTACATAGTTTGCTTTGTATAGTGTTAAGCCTGTAATTGTGAACATAATTATGAAACTAACGGGTAATGTCGCTTGCCAATAATCAGAAATTCTACTAAGGCTAAAATAGTTTAGTTGTGTCAAAGCAACTGCTATTAACGCGGTAGAAATGAACATAGCATAGGGCGATTTCAGTTTGACAAAATCAAAAAATAAAAGCGAAATGCTAATTGCAATGTTTAGAGGTATTAAGCCTTGAACGAGAACGGTTGCCAAATTAAGCTGATGGTATATGCTAAAAACAAATGAAATAAGCGTTAGGATAACAAAATTGCTAATGCTTAGTATCATCAATTTTGATGCAAAAATTTTTACAGGGCTATGAACGCAAGCCGCTTCCAATTCAGTCATATTACAAATATGAGCCTTATAAAGTTCCGGCAACATATATAGTGTCAATATAGGTACAAGCAGGGCAAAAAGAGCGCGTATGTTTTCTATATCAGATGTTTCTCGAATGTTCCACATCAAGTATCCAAAACAAAGGAATTGTAATAGCCAAAACAGAGGCGATATATTTTTGATTTGATTGTTGATAAAGAACCCCCGCGCATGGCTGTATTTCGTGTTCTCCAATAGTAACTGTTTCGCTTGGGAGACTGTAGCATGCATATTGATTTCTTCGGGATGCGAAACTGGATAAGTGTTTTTTATTTGCTTTATCGTTTCTTTATCTATGTTCTTCATATATCATCACTTCCTAATAGTTTTCGTAACTTGTTTAGTCCTTGATTTAGTCTTGACTTTACTGTGGGAACAGAAGCATTTGTTACTTGTGCTATATCTTTTATTTTCATGTCATGGAAATAGCGCAATATCAATGCTTCTTTTTGCATGCCTGGTAATAGGTCAATGACATTTTTAATATCTGTAGTGTTTTCCCATTTCCCTATTGCATCATCGGTGGTATTGTTGTTTATGAGTAAATCTATATCACCATCAATAAGTAGCATATTGTTTTTTCGATAGTAGTCATTGCAAACATTAACTGCAATCGTGAAGATGAAATTTGAAAACTTCCCAATTGGCTTATATGTTGTAATGCCTTTGACTAAGCGCAAGAAAGTTTCTTGTGTCAAATCTTCTGCAATTTCATACTTGCCTATCCGGCGAACAATATAAGCGAAAATATTATTATAGTAAATTTTAATTAAGGCTTCCAAAGCGTCTGTGTTGCCTTTTTGCGCTTGTCGTATCAAAAAAAATTCGTTTATGCCGCTTCCACCTTTCGCCCGTTATTGCCTACTACTTATATTAACTAAAAAAAATGATAAAAGGATTTAAGACAAATAAATTTTCCGCTCTACATCTCTTTGCGGTTGTCCTCCTACAGGAATAAGAAAGAGGGGGCTGTCACGTTAAGCAAAATCAATGCATGTTTATGCA
>Ga0123355_10006262_pt1 | contig 17587 bp, 11 predicted proteins | sample TergutEmb28metaG_3_FD_89872 | JGI IMG/M metagenome (GOLD analysis project Ga0123355, IMG submission 89872) | Embiratermes neotenicus P1 segment gut microbial communities from Petit-Saut dam, French Guiana - Emb289 P1 | ecosystem: Host-associated > Arthropoda: Insects > Digestive system > Gut ...
GTGGTGGAATAGAAGGAAAAGGGTAGGTGTGGTTTGGGGGGGGGTGGGTGTGAGAGGTTTTTTTTGTGTGTGGGGGGGGGGGGGGGGGGGGGAGGAGCAGTAAAATGCTTAAGAAATGTAAGCAGATATGAAAGAAACATGCTGTGGAGTAGTTTCAAAAGTCCAAAGTGTTATATAAAATGTTAAGAGTACTGTATTGAATAAATAAGAGTTTCTTTTTAGGCAGAAATTCAGTATGAGATGGACAGTAAAAGCTCATACAAAAACTGTTTATAAAATCCTTTCCCCACATACAAAACAACAAAATAATTTGTTTTATTTTTAAACATTTTGTATCACATCTACAATTGTGTAATATTTCATCCTTTTTGTTCTTTAGTGTGTTCTGTTAGTGTGGCATAGCATGTTCGCTGTTCACTTTTTGCTTTACTGAATCATGTGAATTGTTTTGTGTGTTTCAGAGTAATCATTACTGCTGTTGAATGTAGTGTTTATTGTGGTTTTAGCTTCAGATTGTGGTGTACCTGTTGGGTCTGATGGTAGCTGTGACTGTGCTTTTCTGTTTGCTTAATTCCACATTTTCTTGTCTTGGCTTGTAACTGCATAAAAACGGGTATGTTTTTGCATGGTCACATTTCTGAAACATAAGGAGGTAATTGTTTCAAAATTTTTTATATGCGATTGTCATCTTAGTGTATCCTGTTTATTTTGTTCTTTGGTTTATTTGTGTTTAGTGTTTATATATGTCAGATGCAAACATGTATATAATAATAAACAGAAATAACTGTGAAATATTTTAAGAGGAACTCAAACCTAAATACTAAATTTATTAAATAAAGAAATATTTTCCATTCACCCTTACTATTGCTATAAGAATAACAGAATAATTGCATAATAATGCATACATTTTTGTGGGAATACATTTAAGATCTAAACAACACCAAAGTGTCCATTTGGAGTAAATTAGTTGCTGTTGCCTTAAGAGTGTTCTGTATTATTATTAATTATTATTTACTTAATATTCCTTAAATGCATTCATTTATATATTTTATCAAAGAATCTTTTAAGTGCAAAACCCAAACTTGTTGATTGACATAAAAAGCGAGACATTGTGGTGGTTGCAGCTGCTATTGTCTGACAGTTCATTTGCACATCACTGTTGGCTACTCTCTGAACAAATTACCATTGGGCATCCAAAGTATTTGATTTTAGTTTCTGTTCATGAATTGAAGGTTTGTAAGAAATTCCTTTATTTGGTATATACTTTATTTCAGTCTATCCAACTCTAATAGTGGAGACTAAGACAATATCTGCTACACAGTATCATTCCCTCTTTTCTGTCATTTGTTAGTATTATGTATTTCTATGAACTAATATGAAGGTATCTAGCAAAGCCCAAAATTGGAAGTCTTATATTTGTTTGGGTATTACATTACGTCTAATATATATCTCAGTAGAAAGTAAAGTGGCCAGGGCATGAAGCTAACCACTTGCCTCCATCTAGTGCCCAGGCTAAGAATGAGCCTCTGTTCCTTCTATATGCCTTCATGATGTGGACAGGCAAAACTTTGCCTTCACTTAGTGTACACTGAATAAGTATTGTTTAACCAATGCTCCAAAAACAAATTTCCTGAAGTCACCCATGACTGTTGTAGAAATAATGGTCAGGATTGTTGGATAAGAAATATTAATGTTGTATGTGTACAGATAAACAAGCATTTTTTGTATTTTCATTATATGATGATATTAACATAATATCATTAGTATTTGAAACCATTCTTAGGTGCATTTGCAAAATTGCAAAAAGTAACAGCTTTGTCAGGTCTGTCTGTCTTCATGCAACTACTCAGCTGAGATGGATTTTCATGAAATTTGTTAAACTTTTTTTGAAATCTGTCAAGAAAATTCAAGTTTGCTAAAATTTGACAAGAATAATGGATACTTTACATGTTGCTGTTTTTTATTATATTAATTGTTATTGAGACGTTGTTGTGTGCAACAACTTACAATATATATACATATATATATATATATATATATACATGTGCTATATTCAACTGTCATTGGACAGAGCTTGGATCTTTAAAACGTATATGAAACGTATATAATGTAATGTAATGTAATGTAAAGACCTATGCACATTTATGGTTATATCTCACTGGATTCTTCTTAGAATAAGAAATGATTAAGAAAAGATGTAGAGAAAATCAAAACATACATTGAACGATCAACAATAACTTTTTTTTAATCGTGCCATTGAAAATATAACACAAAGCATGCACTTTGCATGCTGGATAAGTAAGGCTAAAGACACATAATCAGAATATGTAATATTTATTGCTTTTCCACGGCAACAATGGTAGCATGAACACCCCTCAATGTCTACATATGTTGCTTGTCTTATTAGATTATAACTTACTCCATGGAGTAGAATCCTTCTTGAGAAGCCTGTAGTTTCTCAGTTAGTCAGGTAATTTCAGGCATTTTATGGTATGTTAAAGTTCACTACCTTGTTCGCAAGAGCCCGCCACTTTTCTCTATCCTGAGCCAGATAAATCAAGTCCACCCACCATCCCATTTCTTGAATACCAAATTTAATATTATCCTTTCATCTACACTTAAGTGTACCCATTGATCTCTTTCCCTTAGGTTTCCCAACCAGATCCATCTATGTGCCACTCCTTATTTTAAATTAAAACACTTTATTGGTTTAAAACCTTTAAATTATATCTAAAGTGTTGTTTATTTACTAATATTCAAACCACTTCATCATCATACTTACTTCCAAGTAAGTGGTCAGGTCATGAAGCATGAATACATGGAATCATGTCCACACTCCCCCATCTCTTTTCGTTGTACAATATGTACTTAAGCAGAGGGATAACTTTACATTTGCTTGAATTATGTCTACATTATGACCAAATTAACTGGTGTAGTAGACCCTCACAGATTTGCTTCTTGTCACAGTTATGTTCAGTAGATATGTCTTCACACTGGTGAATTTTAGAAGAGGTAGCCAACAGTACTAGAGGATTCAAACTACTACATATGGATTACTGACTCTATTTGCCTAATGTGGTTACAAATGTTTGCCTTTATTCACAGACACATTTGCCAGCAAGGTGGCAGCTATCCAGGACAAGTATGCAGATGCCTCAGTTGGTAACGTAACCGGAAGTAATGCAGTCAACGTTTTCCTGGGTATTGGTGTTGCCTGGTCCCTTGCCGCCATATATCATGCTAGTAAAGGCAAGGAATTTGTAGTTAAACCTGGCAAGTGAGTATGTCTTAGAACTAACTTATGGAGCAAAGTCCTTCTAGAGAATCCAACAGTTACCCAGGTATCCAGAAATTTCCCTGGGATTTTATGGACTCTGATGGTTTTTCATGGTATTAGCAAGAGCTTGTCACTGGTTCCTGTCCTCAGCCAGATGAATCCAATGAACATTCATCCTATTCTTTATGTAAATTTGAGTGTTTTCCTTAAAATCAACAACTAGCCTTTCCAAGAGGCATCTTTTCAACAGGTTTTGATACCCACTCTGTATCAGTATTTCATAGGGGTGCCTTAAGCTTTACGTATCTCATCCTCCTTGAAAGGACAATCCTAGTAATATTTGATGAAGAATGGGAATGATGACTTTGCAATGTGTAGTTTATTCAACTTTCTATCACTTCCTACCTTCAGCACCATGTTCTAGACACCCTCAATTTGCATGCTTTCGTCATTAGGAATGACCACATTTCATGTCCATAAAAAATAAGAGGTAAAACTATATTTCTCAACATTTCAGTCTTCACATTGTTAAACACAAATATCGACACATTAAAAATTTGCAAGTAAATTTGCTGCACTGTTACGGATTATGGAAGGTTGCATCCAAAACTTTTGAGTCCATTGGCCTATTGGATGTAAACAATGTACCTTCCACGTTTTCTTAACCATTCAGTGTCAGCCTTGAAGGGCACTATAAAATTAAAAACCCTCAGTCGTGGGCAGTGGCTGGAATTAATATCCAGCTTATTTTAAACCTTATATAACTAAACTCTTTTATGGCACATTTTTATACAAATTAGTGCTGTCAGAATAATACCTTCCATTGTTATCCCTACCTTCAGGTTCCTACAAGACATGTCTGTGTATGTGCACACGTGTGCATACATGCACTATAGTGCATAATTCCATTATTTCACAGAATACTTATGTATTCTGTTCACCCATAGAATTTTTTTCTTTATTGCACTTAATGAGAAGAAAATCAACCACTGTTAACTTATTAGTTTATGTATTCTTGATTAGGTATCCTGTTGTTTACTTGGTAAAGTCTGTAATGTTCTTTTGTTATGTGCTTCAAACAAAATGTCCAGTTCAGATGTGGACTATGTAGGTATTCTATAAATTAATATTTTTTGTACTTTAACAGTTGCATAGATCTCAAGTAGCGACTGTATCAAAAGTCCTGCATCAACTAAATGATCATTAAAGAGAAATGTTGGAGAAGATAAAATATTTATTAAAATTAAACAAAATTTTCTTTATTAATTTTATACAATTTGAGTAATTTGATTTACACATACATTCAGTATGTCCTTCTTTATGAATAACAGAATGTATGTGTGCACAAACTAAAACTCTGAGAGCACAGACATAATAAATAATACATATAATCTGTACAGGGCATGAAATAAAAATATATAGGCCCTTAACAATTTGTCATTCCTGTTTCTTGTTTGTGGGAGTGAAACTGTGATGCTGGAATACAAAAATTAATTCACAGTCACAGCTGCTAAAATGATTTGCACAAGAAAAACTGCATAAATATATACAGAAAGAAGTGCAAGGAACCAGGGTATTTTAGATGAACTAAGGATCAATACAGCTTCAACCAGAATTTGTCCCACTGAAGCCCATAATTCACAACACTGACAGAGTACAGAGAGTCTACTCAAATAATAATGAACAGAGGGACTGTTAGTCAATTGGGCAGAAAGGGGCAACAAATCACCCAACTCCTTGACAGCTTGTAGTTGAATATTATGAAAATGATTGTGATGATGATGAAGTTACAGAACACCCCCACCACCCTCCACCCAAATAAATTGCAAAACTCATTAATATAAATTTGATTCTCTATGCAAATTAATTTTCCTATGAAGTGCCTGACAATTAAGCTTTACTTGTAAATTGGCTTTGCAGGTATTACATAATTCAGTGTGCTCTGAAGTGTAACAAGGATTAAAATCCAGAGATTTTTTCCACTAAAAATTGTTTTCTTCGCTCACTACTTGCTTTGTATATGTGTGTACATGCAAATGTGATGGTACATACAAGCATAAGTAGTGTGCATGTTATATATTTTTATTTATTTTGTAAATAAAATAAATACTTTGAATTGGTATTTAAACATATATGTTATATCTGACTGTCCAACTGTGCTTAAATCTGTGTCATGTATTGTGGGATTCTACAGGATGCTGATTTTTTTTTTCAGTCTGGCATTCTCTGTCACAATTTTCTGCTCAGAAGCCATTGTTGCCATCCTTCTATTGCTGTTAAGAAGGTCAAAACCGATTGGTGGTGAACTTGGAGGTCCAAAACATTTCAAGTATATCACGTCCTTGGTGCTTGTGATTCTGTGGTTGGTGTACTTGCTGTTGGCCTCTTTAGAAGCATATGGTATAATTAAGGGATTCTAAACTCCATTGCAGCACGGCTGTGCCGTTATGTGAACCATACAACTGCATATTTCATATGTGGCAGCTGTAGAAGGAAATAAATTTATCATCTGAGGATGGCTATTTTACTCAGCTGTGAAACAACTGGCTTATAATATCAGCCCTATGCTGCCTCCATGGTTAGCCAGTATGATCTGGTGGCACCCACATTTTGGGATCAATCAAGATATCTGTACCAATGTACGAGCAAAGGCTCAGGTATCGTCTTTAGTCTCAGAAAAAAAAAAATGGGTAGAATGTAATGTGGCAAGTGCCTAATTTATAAAATTTTGTTGTTATTTTTGGCATTGTTTGGAATAATGTCAGTAATATCATTTATTGTTCATCTGAAATGAAACTCTCTCAACATAACTAAAGTGTTACAGCTAAATGCAATGGTCATGGTGTAGTTTGAGAGACAGGACTGGGAGACCTCAGATATATTACCTTGAATATGTATAGTGGTATTTGAATTCTGAAGAAGGAAGAAGAAGTGAATAAAGCTGAATACCTTTTCTACTTATACTGATGTAATTTTTTGTGTGTGTATGTGCAGGGATTGACAGGTGGCCTATATTCCACCTTATTAAAACAGACATGTTGCAGTTAATGTGAGGTAGCATATCTTCAGGTTTCATACGTTCAGAAGTAAGAGTTTCATTGCATTCTGGTAATGTATACCCTCCAGCTATTATCGTAAGTCAGTATTTTATTTACTAAAGACATATCCACTGTGTTCGGAGCAGAAGACGAGCAATGTACAGGGACATGTTTATGCTTATAAATTTAAAGCAATGGGTATAAAGCATCAGTACAATTTGTATAGTGTTTTGACTGTAGCTACATGGATTTTTATGTGACAATAAGGATACCAGTAGATATGCTATTGTTGTGGTCAGTATAGAATTGTCTATGTATTTCCAGCTAGTAAATTGCCTTTGTTTGTACACTTGGAAGGTAAATATCTCAGTGATAGCTAGTCTTCACTGGTTACTGCTAAGCCTGATACAGACAGACTCAGGATATTTCTTGACCACTGGATATAATAAAAATGTATGTGTGAGATGTGTGACTTAAATAATGGGCACGATTTTAATTGATGGTGCACTGCAGAAGCACATGCGAGATAGAATGACTCTACTTTCTACTTATCTGAGTCTTATACATAGCACATACCTTCCAAACATGCAGAGATGAAGTTATGATACGCATATATTTGTTCCATGAATAGTGTTTCAGTTTAACAGCACTAGTGGGAGGTCTTTTATCCTGTTTCCATGTGAGTCACTATTTTGTATGTCAGTTTTAAAGTTTTCTTGTTGGGGATGGTTTTGATTGTAGTCTTCTGGGTTGTGACAACATGTAGGCTTGTAGGTAGATATTGACATTTTGAAGGAACATGCTTCCTCTGTCGTCAGGGTTGAGACATTAGATTGAAGTAACACTGAAGCAATTAGGATGAGGACAAGGCTTGATTATAGTTGCAGGTTGGGAAGAAGGTTGGGAATCAGAACCACAGGACAGTCAGAGGGGATACAGCACAATCCAGGCCAATATAAACCATAATTCAAGTGGTTAAATATGCTTTTACTCTACTTTCTTCCACTTGTCTCTATGATTATGTGTTTTCTCCACACTTCAGTCACAACATTCTCTATGAAGAACTGAACAAAATAAATATCCCTTGCTGTTGGCTCACTACACTCGGGTGATCTGAACTGTAATACCTCTGTAACAGTGACACAGAGTGTATAGATATGCGTTCACCGCCAGTGAATATGCGAGTTCATTTTAAAGAATATACTGTCATCTATCATAGCCCTGTGGGCCAGGTAGCATAGTCAGTATAGCGACTGGCTACGGGCTGGACGGTCTGGGGATCGAATCCCGGTGGGGGTGAGATTTTCCACACCTGTCCAGATAGGCCCTGGGGCCCACCCAGCCTCCTGTACAATGGGTATGGGTCTTTCCCGGGGGTAAAGAGGGGCCAAGGCGTGACGCTGACCCCTCACCCCCTTCTAGTGCCATGGTCAAGAAAAAGTTGAGCTATACCTCTACACCCCCTATGGGCCGTACGGCCTGTACAGAGCCACAGTGCCTGTAAAAGGGTGCACTTTACCTTTACCTTTATCATAACCCCATACCATTGTTATCTTCTGTCACATATAACAGGATCTATAACTAAATTTGACATAATAAAAACCTATTTCAATTGAAGATGCCTTCTGTAAATCATGTGCATAATTTGAATTAATGCATGACTTTTATTCACAAATATTGTGTATTTAAAAGTTCTGCCATTTTTGTGTAGAAATTTTTGTGTAATTTTACATAACGAAAGGGAAATTAAATTGAAGACAAAATTACACTAGCGTATGCCTTTTTAATCTTCACATAATACATTTTCATGAACTGTGCCACATCCATATTCATTATTTATTCATGTCATTATATTGTAGAAAGACATAAAGAATTTACAGAAGCCATAAGGCTTTTGCAGTTGGACAACTTAAGAACATGTTTTGAATTTTTACAGGCTTTGGTATGACATACTTATATATAGATTGTGTATTAGATGACAGTGTTACTAGAATCCTGAAAGACTCTTGAAGAGGGTTGATTTTACTCTAATTAGTCTTTCAATGTTCTGGATTCAATTTTTAGTTCATGTGTGGATTTTGAATGATTTTTGATGTATGAATCTGTGATAGAGTGATTTGTAATGATTGGAGAGATTTATATATCTGTTATACCAAGTGTAATCTGAACATGTTAATCTTTGTCACTATTGATTCAAGTCATATTCCTATTTGTGATTCTCTCATCATACTCTAACATCATACCTGGATGTTTACCCTAATCTCTGTCCTCTAGTCAGAAAAAAACAAACACTCTTTTCTCTATCTACTGTCTTGTATCACACATTTCAAACATTTACAAAAAGTATTAATTGGCTAATTCACTATCTTCACAATATATTATATATAGGCCTACTGCATGTTTTAATCCAAAGTTTACAGTGGCCACCATTCCATATCTTCTATACTAAATAGGCTATTGGATAAATGGCCAAACATGTTTGTCTAACACCATGTATATTTTTAAGTTTTTTATTCATATTTTTTTGACAGGAGTCTGTTAATTACTTTCTTGTAATTCTCCTCATTTAATCTATTAATTTAAATGCTTGTATTACCATAGGAACAGTGTAATTAATAATATAAAGCAATGACAGATGTAAAATAAATGAGCTGTAAAACTCTAATTTCCTACACATTTTTATAACCCCAGAAGTGATTTAAAATTGTAAACGTGTATCAGAAGGAATTTATGAAATTTTTGTACCAAGTAATGAATTAGCTTCTAAACCATAAAATACCAAAACATTTTGGAATGTGATATTGACATATTTTATGATCTTAAAGGTAATGTAGATGGCACAACAGTGATGCACTGCTTGCTGTAATTAAATTCAAGTAACCACCGTCTCATATCCTAACCTCAAATACAACAATGAAATTCAGAATATGTCATATGTTTGCAGCACATCATTATGATTAGAAACAGCATATGTGACTGACCACCAATCCGTATGAATTCCAGTACAGCTGCTGAAAATACCCATTTCAACTGAAAAATGTGGTGAAACATGAGGTACACTCCTGACATTAATTAGTTGTTTACTGTTGCCAGCATTTTTGTGAGAAATCATACTCAGCAGCTACTTCTGAATACAGCACATGCAATGTTTGGAGCGCTAATAGTCCCAAATACAATGCAATTTGAAATATGCCTACTGATGTATTTTTACACTACAATTAGTAACCTGATTCTTAAAATATTTTGGAACTTTGTTATAGTGGATCTGACACCTACATTTTCTCTACTATCTTTTGTTATTGTAAAGAAAATGGGGATGTAGTTTGGAATGTTAAAATGTCTAGTGGCAGCCTTTGTTGGTAGAAATGTATATACTTATAAGCATTTTGAAAGAACGATTGGATGGGTAAATAAACACAGTAATGCACCTGGATGACTGTAATATCATTTTACCACTGCCAGACAAAACTTGTCCTTGGCAGGCCAAAATTTTCAGAATATTTGTTACGTGCTGTACTAGTCGTACAAACAATATTTAATCTGTAAATAATTGTACATTTGTACATAACGTAAGAGTTTAAAAGACCTTTATTGTTGTAGATATTTATCATATAAATATTTGAAATCATGGCAATGGTTCATCATAATGTTATGTAAAGAGTTAATACAAATTTCACATCATATACAATAAGAAGTATGGTGAGCATGAATTAAGGGTTAGAATGTTGTGAGGTTCATGTCAAGTTGCATTTTTAAATAGGTCTGCTATGGATTCTTTGAACCAGACTTGCAGGAATAATAGAGTTCTTCCAAAAAATATTCAGTTAGTCTTAAAATATATAACTCCATTGCACAGAAGTTATTTTTTATATAAGTATGATATAATCTGAAAATTATATCGAAATTATATGTGAATTTTGGTACACAAAGACAAATAATTTATAATTAACAAAAGACAGAAATAATCTCAATTCATTTCTACAATAGAAAATGAATAAATAATTTTCCAACTTCTGCTTAATTTGATAATTGCAAAGAACATTTAATTCTAAATGTAGAAAAAACTTTAGTTTTGGAATATTAATGGAATATGAAGTGTAAGTTTGGTACATATGAATGACGCTCTTCTTTGAAAAGCAATTTGAAGATAGAGATTTGATAAAATATGTTATCGGATTAGTATAAGTAATGTATGGCCCACTCTTAAAAGACAGACCAGTGAAAACAGTGTTCTTTGTTATAGAATGTTTTACTTTCTAACTTAATTCTAATCAGTGATGAGTTTCTGACTTAATTCTTATCAGTGAAGATGCATCTGTTCTTGTATTCATAATTAAGAATTTACACAGAATGTCTCATTCAAGAGACAACAGCATGTCTGTAATGTACTGAATATCTTAAAGGTCACACATGGTTCTTTCTAAAATTGCAGTCAGTGGCACAGACACAGGGGAATACAGCAAAATGTCCAGTAGAGAAACCATAAATGGGTTTGCACATTTTAATGAAGGTTGCATCTCCCTCATCTGACTTACTTGGGACCTGGCTGGTGGCTGATGCCTGACTGGGAAAGGTTCTGAACCACGTGTGTTCAGCATATTATGATATCAAAACATCTTGTGTCAGACTTTATCCAATAAAGTGGTGGTGTTGTGTGCATTTTTATCACACTGGCACAAGGCAATAAGTAGAGGAGGCATAAAGAGAAGAAATCTGGAAAATAATAATTTATTTTAACTGCATTTTAATGTAAAGGAGCAAAGAATTAAAATATTAAGGAGAAAACAGAATATGGTAAATGTATTTCCCTTAAAAGAGTCCTGTATTCCACACAAATGTGATCTGATTCATTGTCCTTCCTAACATAGATAGATAGATAGATTAGCACTTGGGTTCGGGGCCTCTCAGCTCCAATGCACCTAGACTTTGATTAGGACGGGCCCTTTGTGCCCCATATCGAATCTTGGGAGCCCCACAAACCTACTGTAGTTCCAGATGGCCCCCAAGCCTAAACTCTTAATATCCTCCGGCTCCAAGAAAAAGTAGCCCAGATACGTATGTCTGCGTGAGGCCAAACCTTCACACTTACATAAAATGTGAGCCAAGGTTTCCTCTCTCACCCCACACTTCCTACACAAGGGGCTGTCATGCAGCCCTAGTAGGTAGAGATGTCTCCTCAGGGCGTTATGACCCGTAAGAAGGTCACTTACAACCCTGGATTGAATCCTATTGAAGGTCATAAATTTTGCCCTGGTACCCGGACTGGGTCCCGAGATGAGCTCTCATGCCTGCCTTTGGGTATCACCAAGACCTCGCCATTGCGCTCCATGCTGGTTGACCAGCCAGCGACCGAGCCTGTTTTGTAAATCGCGCCTAGAGACCCCCAGGGCCGGCTCGGGTCCATGAAACCTCAGAGCAGAGCCGCCCCTCGCGAGCCCATCGGCGATTTCGTTACCTCGTATTCCAGCATGTCCAGGGCCCCAAAAAAGGCCCACCATATGCCAAATAGAGATATCATTCAATGCCCTTTGGCACTGGTAAACCAGTGGAGACGTTCTAATGGCCTGAAGGGCTTTCAAGGCCGTCAGACTGTCGGAGCAGATACGTATTTCTCCTGTCTATTCTGAGATTGTACCTCATAAGCACAGGCTAGGATAGCATATATCTCCGCCTGAAACACTGTAGCGTACCTACCTAGGGAAAAACTGAGCCTTCGTCCTACCGTTTGCCCGTAGAATCCAGCCCCGGTCCCCTCCCTCATCTTGGACCCATCTGTAAACCAGACGAGCCCTTTGACTGCAGGAGGAGCGCCTGTTGCTTTTGTTCAGTCCTCCCTCGTCAAAATGGTAACCCTATATTGGGGTTCGGAGTTATATGCTGGCCTCATAACGTCGACCCCCATATTGAATATGGGATCTGACTGCTGAAGCCGTATCAAAATGCAGCTGTGTCCTCCATTAGGATGTAGGTAAGACCAAAATCCCAGACTAGAGTCGAGGCGCAGCTGACCTAGCCTCATTTTGAACCACCAAATCCAGTGGAGGGGAGACAGATAAGTGCTACCACAGCATTGGTGGGAGTAGTGCGCATAGCTCCCGTTATCCCCAAGCAGGCTAGCCTTTGGACCCTGCTTAGCTTCCTCTTCGCACTGGCCGTCTGACAGCCAGGCCACCATACCAAGGATGCAAAGTGACGGACGGCCTGATGATAGCAACGTAGAGCCAATGAACCACCTTGGGTTTCAGGCCCCACGTCACTCCACAGGCCCTCCTACAGGCCCACATCAAGTTCTGAGCCGTCTTCACTTTAGCTTCCACGTGTTCCTTCCAAGTCAGACGTGAGTCCAGGATCACTCCTAGGTACTTGACCGACATGAAACTTTGCAGGGTCTTCCCAAACAGACGGGGATCAAAGAACCCCGTAAGTTTCCTCTTTCTAGTGAATGCAACAAGCCCGGTCTTGTCGGGGTTAAACGACAGGCTGAGCCCATCACACCACAATTCGAAGGTACGCAGGGCCCATCGTATGAGCCCTGATACCGTGTTAGGGAATTTTCCCACCGCTAGAAGACAGATGTCATTCGCATATCCCTGTGCATAAATACTCCCCTCATTGAGCCTTACTAGTAGTTCATCCACAACCAGGCACCATAAGGGGGGTGATAACTTCCCCCCCCGAGGGCAGCCCCTGTACACCGCGACACTCCTGGAGACATCCCCGAGAGCCGCCGTGGCCAGCCGACCCCCCAGAATGGCTGTAATCCATCGTACGATGGTTTGGTCTACCCCATGTCTGGTCAACGCTGAGCACATAGTCATAGGAGGTGTTGTCAAAAGCCCACTCTATGTCTAAAAAGACGCCTAAGGCAATCTCTTGTTGATCATGAGCCTTCTCAGCCCGTACTACGAGCTGCTGAAGGGCCGTTTCCACGGACTTCCGAGCCTGGTATGCATGTTGGTTGGGGTGAAGTGGCTGAAGCGCCAAAATTTCATCCCTTAAAAATCTATCTACCAGCCTCTCCATGGCCTTCAATAAGAACGATGTGAGACTGATGGGTCTAAAATCCAAGGGTCCACAGTAGGAACTCCTACCGGGCTTGGGTATTAAGGTTCCCTTACCCTGGCGCCACAAGGCTGGAACATATCCCGTAGCCAGGCAGGTGCGAAAGATCCTAACCAGGTACGGAATAAGGATCTCCCGTCCTTCCTGTAGACGGGCCGGGAAAATCCCGTCCATGTCCGGACTTTTATATGGGGCGAATGAATCAAGCGCCTACTCCACCCTACGATGGTTAATGATCCTCGCAGCTACCCGCCAGTCCACACGAGTGGCGCGGCGGGCAGCAGCGGGTACTACGCCCCCCTCCTCAGCAACTGAGTTCGGGAAGTGAGTAGCAAGCAAGAGATCCAAGGTTTCCCCCTCGGATTGCGTACGCTCTCCGGTAGGAGCCAACAAGGATCCCAGCCTGATTTTAGGGTCCCTAGACAGAGTCCTGTGCAGCCTCGCCGACATAGGTAGATTGTTAACGGAGCTACAGAAAGTCCTCCGGGTCTCTTTGGAAGCCTTGCGTACCTCCTTCCTACATCTCCGTTGAGCCTTTCTATAGAGTTCCCAACTACATGATTTGCTGTCAGCCCGGCACCTGTTAAAGAGCCGTCTAACTTCTCTTCGGAGGGACTCTAATTCTGATGTCCACTTCAGAGATGTTCTCCCATTCTTAGCAGGTCTAAGAGGACAGTTATTCGCATAAGCTGTGATAAGGGCTTGCTGAATCCAACGAACAGCAAACCCTAATCCAGCCTCGTCTTCCTTGCTCATCTCGGGTCCCCTCTCCAGTTTATCCCTCAGGCCCTCTCAGAAGGAGCCCCAATTGATGCCTCTAGGGTTCCTGATCAGGAGTGCCGGAAAGGAGCCCCGTAGAGTGAACAGAATATATCTATGATCCGATAGGGAGGGCTTTTGAGACACCTCCCAACCAGTGATGCTTTCTAGAAGTCTGTAAGACCCCAGGGTAATATCAATCACCTCTTGCCTAGATACAGTGCAGAAGGTGGACTCATTTCCCCGATTGAGAATCTCTACGTTCGTAGAATTGAGAAACTCGTGCAGGGACTCCCCTCTATCATTGCAGTTGGTGCTGCCCCACGCAGCATGATGAGGATTGGAGTCGCACCCCACAATTAAGCGTAGGTTCTCATTCTCACATTATCGCACAGGTTCCTCCAACTCCCTTGATGGGGGTGGATCCTCGGAATTATAGGCAGATAAGCAGAACAAACGACTAGCCGCCTCTCCGCCCCATCCGCGATATACTTTCTAGGATTGCCACTAGGTCCCTACAACAGAATCCCGGCAACCCCAGGCATTCATGTTCCTCGCAAGGATATAGGCTCTAGGTCTTTCCTTCCCTCTAGCAGAGTAAAGGGTATATCCAGGAATATGCAGGCCCCTGATGCAGTCCTCACGATACCACGGTTCCTGCACCAGTGCCATTTCTATTTCTTTAATGCCTATTGTTCTGGTAAAAACTCCAGAAGCAGCAATCCTATGTTACAGATTGGCCTGAATGAAAGAGTAGGTACTCACCATGATCCTTTCGGCCTCCTCCTCCTCTTCTTCCTCTCCTATTTCTTCCCCTTCCTACTTAGTGCCCAGAAGTGAGAATGTGGCCTGCTCCACACCACTGAAGGGCCTCCATCGCAACCTCTCTAGCACACTGACAGAGGCTGCGTCGATGCTGAGCACCAGGCGGCCCCCGTTGGACTCCTCCCTGCGCTTATAAACTCTCCCGCGCCTAGTGTCCAGACCCTGGTTCAGTCTGCGAAGCCGCAACAATTACCGCTCCGCGTCCTCTGCAGGGCCCGGATACCAGGCCACCACCCTCTAGTAGGTGGGAAGAGCATCCAGGCCCACTAACTAGAGCCTGGAGCCCTCCCAGGCCACGAGGGCAGGTACCCTGGCAGTCAACCAGTCCTTGGTCGATTCATCGTGGCAGACCATAAAAGCCGCCCCTTTTGCCCAATAGAAATCGACCAGCCTGGGGGTGAACCCCTCTTCAGGGAGCTCATCCACAAGCCGGCCGATCGCCCGCTGAATATCTGTAAAGTCTTCTTTGGAGATCTGACTATTCGGATAGTTCTCGCAGAAAGTGGCCATCCAAAGGCCCTCCCGAGCGACCCTGGCGTAACTAAGTTGCCCAGCCTGTTTGGGCCTCTTAGTCTGCCCCCCTCTGGAGTGCCCCCGGCCGACCGCAGTCATTTGCTTGGGCACGGTGGGAGCCCTTCACCCTCCATAGATTTGCCCCGCTAAACCCCGGATATACCGGGCTGCTGCAAGGTTTGTGGCTGATCGCCTGGAGCAGTCCGAGGTCGGCCACCACCAGAGTCCTCCGAAGGAGCCTCCGCGAGCCTAGCCCTCCTCGCCCGCTTTTTGGCAGCACCACAACGGTTCTTACTAGTGGCTCGGAGGCCAAGAGTGCCGACCTTCTCTGTCAGACCCTCCAGGTTCTCCCCACTTAAATTACTGGGAGAAGGGAGTCCTCCCCCCAATCAGGGGAGTCTCGTCCGCTCCTTGCTCAACTGGGTCCCGCCCCGTTGCCCCAGTCTGCGGAGCCTCTGTGCAGGAGCCCTTGTCTGAGTCTCCAGGCGCGGAGCTCGCCATGTCCTTTAATTTTACTTTCGTGTGCTCCATTACTTTCCCACAAGTAATGGGGAAATATGGTCCACGAAGTAGAACCCCCATACTTGGTAAGGTTAAAGTTACCCCTGGGAAGTCGTCTGGTATCCCAGGGGGTGCCACTTGAGACAGACTCACCCACTGCCATTCATACCATAGACACGGCACTCACACCGTAGGATTGGGGAATTTTTTCAAGGTTTACTCCTTTAGATCCGCTGTGTTCTGCGCAAACATGTTCACCTATGTAGGATATGGCTCTTCGCCATGCACAGACGGTCTTGAGTGTTGAAAGGCTATTTAAAGCGTCTATCACCCCTGGGGAATAACTGAAGCCCCCCCTTAAGGGTTACCTATGTCACCCTACGGTATCACGGCGGCCCCAGAAACGGCCCGGCCGACTCCACTTGACCCCCCTCCCTAACATTTCAGCATTTCATTTGATGAACAACCTGTATGCAAACTCTTCCACAGCAATGCCAACTGACGCACCTCAGAAGGCATTGTTCATGACCATAACACGTTAAGATTTGAAAATTTACAAAAACCTACAACTTAGAAAAAATTTGAAGAAAGAATAAAATTCGAACATAAATTAAGATAAAAGCATGCAACTTGATCCACGATCATTATAGATTTTTCGTGTGGTTTAAAACCTACCGGATCTTGAGAAGTACCATATTGTGGATTTCTGGATTACAGAGGTGTGACCTGTAGTATATTGTAAAAAGAGTATAATCTTTTTATGTTTGTGAGATCACAAAATGCAGCAGCTTTATAAATTGCATAAATTCTAAAATTAAGCTCAGTATGCATGGGTACGTGAAAAGCATGTTCCCTTCTTCTTTGTTTAGTATCCTTCTGCCACTGTGTGCAATCCACATTTCAGAAGACACTTCTGCCTGAGGCATTAGGCTTGTGGTACCTTGCAGTCACGGAGATCCTGCTGTGGAAGCCTTGCATGGTAAATCCTTTGTATACATACCTAAATATTTACAGTAAAAGGCGATATTTAGCAATGCTTGATCTAGAAATCTGCGTTAACTGGGAACTGACTAAGGGGCCCACTTCATTTCAGTGTTCTATCAATGGGCAGAATCTAGCACCGATCCTGGAGTTTGGCCGTTAATTATTTTTATCCTCCTCATTTTTTTAAATTGTAGATACACCATGTTTTTTAAGTACTGATTAAAAGGCAATACACGGTGCTGCAAGGAAAACAGGACAGGATGTCAAGCGGCAAATTAAATGATTAAGTCTATCTGTGAGTTGCTCGATACACTAAGATACATGTTAGGCATATCCTTAGCCGAAATGCAATGACATCTGACGATCCTGTGCTCGGAGGTGCCGGATATCATAGCTCTGACTGTGGCTTATACACGCCACTCCTTGCATCTGCGTGATAAAGTTCTTTTCTGATAGTTTTGCCCTATTCTTTTCCTTCCCTTGGTACATGGACATACAATACCATTCTTATGTTTATGGGACCGTGCATCATCTTTATAGTTGAGTAAAGAGAAACCAACTTGATGCCACTTATTTTATTATTTTATTCAATGCTCATTCAATGTTCAACATGTTTCGGCCGTTAATA
>Ga0123355_10006263_pt1 | contig 17587 bp, 11 predicted proteins | sample TergutEmb28metaG_3_FD_89872 | JGI IMG/M metagenome (GOLD analysis project Ga0123355, IMG submission 89872) | Embiratermes neotenicus P1 segment gut microbial communities from Petit-Saut dam, French Guiana - Emb289 P1 | ecosystem: Host-associated > Arthropoda: Insects > Digestive system > Gut ...
AGAATTTGTAACAGAGCAGCGCAATGGATTCAAATTCCTGTTGGGCTCTTTTGCGTGGCGCATTACAGCCATAACCAAAGACACAGTCACCGTAGCTCCAGACTCACCTATTGGTGCGAGGCCGCCGTTTTGGAGGCATAACCAGTTTAGCCGCAGAGCGCAAACAGGGTTAATGTTTGGTGAGCAATTGCGACAATTAACCGAAGCGGCATATACGGGCAATATGCTTACACAACTACAGACACTGGGATTGGATGAAAGCGCCGCTAAAGATACCGCAGAATTTATAGAGCGGCAGCTAGAAGTCACCGGCATTCTGCCTAATGACCGTACTCTGATAGCGGAGCACTTCTACGATGAAGCCGAGCATAACCAGATGATAATCCACTCTATTTACGGACGGCAGATAAACGCACCGCTGGCTTTACTTCTGGCGCTAACCGCCAAAAGCCTTACCGGTACAGATGTGGACAGTTATGACGATGACGATGGCATCTTACTAATGACCCGCAACGAAAATGCCATCCCGCAAGAGCTGCTGAAAGCCGTAAATCCCGAAACAGCAAAAGAAATTTTAGAAGCCGCATTGCCCGGGACACCTCTTTTTAATATAAGCTTCCGCCACAACGCAGGCCGCGCCCTGATGATGGGCATACGCCAAAACAAGCGCAACCCTTTGTGGGTGCAGCGCATGCGCGCAAGCGAAATGCTGGATAGCGCAATCCACCACCAAGAACACCCGTTAATGCGGGAGACAAAGCGCGAGTGCTTGGAAGATTACTGGGACCTGCCTGGCCTGATAAAACTGCTGAGAGATATCCAATCAGGTGAAGTAAAAATACACGAAATATTAGTGGAAGAACCATCGCCAATGTCTTTACCTCTGCGTCAAAAAGTAGAAAACGAGCTGGTGTACAATTATACCCCAACTACCGAAAACGTACTGGCTATAGCCGCTAAAACAGCCAAAGACGCGTTGAAAGACGTGGAAAATAAATTAAAACCCAATCCCGCTCAGTTGACACGTGTTTCCGAGCGTCAAAAGCTACCCGAGGATGCAAACGGGCTACACAGTCTACTAATGATAGAAGGCGACTTAATTGCCGGGGAAATACCCGTTCCGCTGGAATGGTTTGAAGCCTTGGCTCATGCAAACCGCTGCCTATATATAGAGCCGGGCCTATGGATAGCTGCAGAGCATAAAGACACATACCACGACGCGCTGGAAAAAGGCGATGACGAGTCTCGCCATAATATAGTGCGCCGCGCACTTAGATATCGTGGTGCAATGGATGTTATACAATTGGCCGAGAGGTATTTTTGGCCGGAAGAAGCGGCACACGCAATACTGGATACACTGGGCAAGCAAGGCAATGCAGTCATGGAAGGGGGCCTGTATCACCACTCAGAACTATACGAACGCGCCCGGCGCGCCACTATTACCGAAAGGCGGCAAGCACGCACAGTACCCGGCTCCCATTACGCGGCACTTTTGGCAGGGCAAATAAGAAACCTTGCACCTCCGGCAGAGCAATTGAGGCAAGCCATAGATAAGCTGACAGACCGGCCTTTCCAAGCAGACAGATGGGAGACTGGTTTACTGCCGGCAAGAGTAACGGCTTACCGCCAAGAACTGCTGGACAAATTGCTTTCAAACGGCGAAGTATTTTGGAAATTAACCGAGGAAGGCCTGTCTTTCCACGCATATAGAGACATAGACTGGGATGCAGGCATAGATGAGCAGTTGGATAACGCTGATTTGGATCCGGATGAAAAAATAATTATACGGTTTTTGCAAAAACGCGGCGCGTCCTTCATATCTTCTTTGCCATCTGAAACAGCCCAAACCGTCAGACCTCTGCAAGAAGTACTGTTTTCACTAATGGGTAAAGGTTTGATACACGCGGACAGTTTTACGCCGATACGCTTATGGCTTGGCATGGATAAAATCGGAAAATCGTCTGTTCGCCAAAGGGCAAAAGCCCGTGTTGCGGCAACATCTTCCGGGCGCTGGGATATTTTGCGCCCGCTTAAACCTCAAAGCATTGACCGACAGCTTCATCGCGCTTTTGATAAAACGGGCATACTATGCCGAGAAACCGCCCCACTTTTAGGCATCCCATGGACGGTAGCTCTGGAAGCCTTGAGAATTTGGGAATACACAGGTCGTGCAAGGCGAGGGTATTTTGTGGAGGGACTCTCCGGCGCGCAATATATTCGAGAAGACGCCTATGCCCAAACTATCCAAGGGCTAACCCATCCCTCAGATAAAATAATGTGGATTACCGCATCAGATCCGAATCAAGCCTGGGGTAAAACCCTGCCCTACCGCGCGGATAGGCAGTTTACAAGTGTGCATGGCACTGTTGTAGCGCTAAAGCAAGGCCTCCCCATAGCAATCTTTGAGCGCAAGGGACATACGTTGCGTGTATTTGACGATAGTGTGCTTGCGGAGGCACTTGCCGCATTTACAGACGCGATTAACAAACGCTATATATTCCCGCAAACCAGCACAATAACCGTAAAGGATTATCCCCTGGAGGCGGCTGAAGCACTGCGTGATGCAGGATTCGCACGGGTTATGATGGATTATGTGTACTATCGTAAAATTGGGGCCGGTACTTCCGGCTTATAGATTTATCCCGATATAGAATGATTCAAAAATATGCTGGACAATCGTATTTGATATTAGTATAATGAGTCACATAGTGTTTAACCATGCTGCATTTTGACAACTTTTGGAGAAGCACCGAACGCGTTTGGAAATATTGCAAGGTGGTTGACTATGAGACGGACAGAATAAAATTCCTTGTAAATCTAAACATTTATTACGGTTTTAACAGAGGGACTCCGATGAGCAGCCTAATTGCTAAAAGGGTTCCTTTTTTAATACGGCATATATAAATGCCAAAAAACAGGAGGAGCAATATTATGACAAAAGAACAATTGCGTGCAAGATTAGGAGTTAACATCCAAAAAGAGCGGATAGCCCGCCGGATATCAAGGGCTGCCCTTGGCAAGAAAATAGGTGTTGGCGCAGGCACTGTAGGCCTTATGGAGCGGGGGGACCGCGGCGTAACGTTTTTAACATTATACAAACTTGCGGATGTATTTGAAATACCTATCGATGCCTTTTTTTACGACACAGGTACGCCCAGCAAAGAAGACTCCGAGGCTCGTAAGCGTAAAGGTTTAGCCAATATGCTTACTGGTTTATCTGAGAAGCAACTTGACTTTGTAATTCAGACCGTTAAAGGTATCCGCGAGTTTTAACAGAGACATATATCCCGGTGTGTAATCAGATGGTGGTTAGCTTTATATGTGTTGGCAAGCTAGCCACCGTCTGCAATCATCTTACTGTTAATTGTAAAAAATACCCGAAGACAGCACAGTTGTAATTTGGGTCTTCACTGATAAAAAGCGATTCGATCTTAAACGTTGCCCTGCTGCCGGATAGACGCTCTGCAGTCTCAATTGTAAAGTCATACATAAGATCTAGCCTAATATTAGTAAAAGCACTCCCGCCACGGCTTAATGCACTCATAAAATCTATTATGTAAAGAGAGTATGGCTCACGCCGCTCGATATCAAACATAGGAAGATACCCCAGATATGCTTCGTCCACAACAAAGATGGGATCCCATATTATATTACTTGTGTTACGCAACGTTCCTCTTACAACAATTTCCCCGTCAAAATGAGCTTGCCTTGGAGCTTCGCCGACAGACCAAACATGTTGCAATGTCATGTCCAAAAATTCTTCGCCGCGCTGCAACTCAAAAGACTCTAGCGTTCTGTCGGCATTTGTAACCGTAGCTGCCGATAACGACACTAAGTCAGTTGCGCTGCCACACGAAGCCATAGCAAACAAAACAAAAGTCAAAAAGAGAATCTTTATTTTTTTCATCTTTTTCATCTATACCGCGCCCCTCACTTACGGATATTAAAGCGATTATAGCATATTCCCCGGATGAATATAGCGAATTAAATGAGTAACACTTGTAAAGTTTTGACGATTCATGTTAGAATTTGCGGCAACTAATCTGAGGGCCTATGAAGCCCACATACATGGAGGAAAAGATGAGAAAAGTAAGAGCATCAATTGTGGCGTTAGTGCTTGCTGTTGCAATGGCAATGCCAATGATTGTATCGGCAGGTGTCCCTGACGCACTGCAAATACGATTAGAGGATGATGTGACTTTTGTACCGCTTCGTCAAGTGATTTATGCCCTTGGCGCAACAGTAGAGTGGGACGCAAGAAACCGCGCTGCCATTGTAACAAGAGGTGACGGCGAAATTTTTGTTATACAAGTTGAAGATATAGGCGGGTTTATCGAAAACGGTGTATCATGGGTGCCCTTTATTTTTGCCAGCGACGTATTGGCCGGTTTCCTGCAATATACGGAGGCTGCGGGTGATGAGTACGTGTCCGAGCGCGTGGAGCGCATTGATTTGAATCTTTGGGATGCCGAAAATTTTGAAGATGTAAGAGAACCGATGTTTTCAACCGATTTGCCCGCGGGCACTTTAGCTGTTGGATTTATCGAGTACATGAGTGATAACCTAGGGGCACGTTCGGCCTTTACATACCGCGAGCTTGAAGCCGCAGTATGGATTGTTGAAGAACTTTTAGCCATGGGACATGATTGGGACAATATTTTGATTCAAGAATTTACCTATTGGGGAGTTCATGACGCAGGGCTGGATACTTTCGGGGCTTTGTACTGGGGCCAGGTAACGTCTCCAATGATACTTGGCATAGGCCGGGATTATCAACTGCGTGCCGACAGAGTAAGCCAGAATGTTGTATTAACCATTCCCGGGCAAAGCGAGCGCAAGATTGTAGTGGGCGCACACTATGACTCGCCCCCATACCCCAGCGCAAGCGATAACGCATCCGGTACGGCTTTGCTGATGGAAAGCGCGCAGCGTATGATGGAACTTGAGCATTACTACACAATCGTCTATGTGTTCTTTGGCGCGGAAGAAGTCGGACTTATTGGCGCGTTCTACTATCTGGATTCGCTAACGGCACGCCAACGCGACAATATCGTAATGATGGTAAACGCAGACGTTATAATCGAAGGCCCATACCTTATTTATGGTGCAGGCTCTGCGCCGGTAATTGACGATGCGCTTATTGCAGACGTACTTGCGGCCTTTATTGAAGAAGTCATGGATTATATTGTTATGGAGTATGAGTTTATAATGGCTGAGCTCGCGGAAATGGGAATTGAAGATATGGGCTTAGTGTTTCCCTTCGACTCCTTTGAAGGCCTTGTGGAGTTTCTGGCAGCAGACTTTGCCTCAGATCCTATGTCATTGCTATTCCAAGCGGCTATGATGGGCCTTGTTGAGCCGATTATTGACCCCGTTGCTCAACAGGTAACCGATATTGCCGCCGGGCTTACCGGACAATATGATTTTGAGCTTATCTCTATCCCGGAAGCTATCGCTTTTAGTAGCGATAACTTGGCATTCTTATTTGGGGGCCATACGGTTGTAAATCTTGTTGGGCTGGAAAGAATTGAGAATATTGACGACGAGCTTGCGGCTCAGCTCTTTATGGTAATGGACGTTTTTGGCGGTTTTACCGCAACGATACTCCACTCACCCTTGGATGAGTTCCATGCCATTGAGGCTATATGGCCCGGTATGATGAATGCCAACCTTGAGGCGTTTGTAATCTTTCTGGAGGCAATTCTTACAGGTAGCTTTAGCTAAGTCGCTTCTATTTGAAATAGGCTAAAAAGAGACAAGTATAACCGTATATTCTAACTGTAACGAATTATTCGAAGTACTAAAGAGGTGCCGCTGTTAACTGCTTATGCAGTTTTAGCGGCACCTTATTTTGTTAGTCTTTTGCCTTCCATTCCGTGCTAGTATATGATATAGGTATTTCATTCAAATAAGGAGGCCTTATGACACAATTAACTGTAAATATAAGCGGAATGACATGCGCTGCGTGCGCCAAAAATATAGAGCGGGTCGTTAACAAGCTGGACGGCTCAAGCGGTCAAGTCAATTTCGCGACCGAACAGTTAAATCTTACTTTTGATGAGGATACAATTGCATATAACCAAATATCTGCGGCGGTAAAGCGAGCCGGGTTTAAGCTGCATATGCAAGAAAGCAGCACAGAAAAGACAATACGCAAGGAAGATAACTTAAACACTCTTTGGCGGCGGTTTATATTGTCAGCTGTTTTTACGATACCTCTTACGCTGTTTTCCATGATACCTATGACTTTGTACAGCCTGGGGCTTGAGTGGATACCTCACCGCTTTGACCCAATGCATTACCCTATGTTTAACGGCCTGGCACAACTGCTTATGACAGTCCCTGTAATGGCGATTAGCATGCCTTATTATCGCAACGGGTTTAGTGCACTGGTACGCGGCCGTGCCAACATGGACTCGCTGATCGCAAAGGGTACGGCCATTGCCTTCCTATACAGCCTGTATCTTACATGGGAAAGCGTGTTTATGGGCGGGCATAACATGTTTTATTACGAAACCGCTGCGGTAATTTTGACACTTATCACTTTAGGCAAGTATATGGAAGCCAAAAGTAAAGGGCGTACTTCTGAGGCAATACAAAAACTCATGGGTCTGGCGCCTAAAACCGCGCGGATTATAAAGGAGGACGCCGAAACAGAAATCCCCATAGATGATGTAGCTGTAGGGGATATTATTATTGTGCGACCGGGAGAAAAAATGCCAGTGGACGGCACTATAATTTATGGTGAAACCACTGTTGACGAATCTATGCTAACCGGGGAAAGTATGCCGGTTAGCAAACGGATTGGAGATACAATTATAGGGGCCAGCATTAACGGAAGCGGTGCAATTAGATATGAGGCAACCAAGGTAGGAAAAGACACAGTACTTGCACAAATTGTAAAGCTTGTGGAAGACGCGCAAAACTCCAAAGCACCCATTGCACGGCTGGCAGATATTATTTCCGGGCATTTTGTGCATGTGGTGATTGTGCTTGCACTTTTGTCAGGAGGAGCGTGGCTGCTGGCCGGACAAGGTGTCGCGTTTTCGTTGACTATCGTGGTTAGTGTGCTTGTTATTGCCTGCCCCTGTGCCCTAGGGCTTGCAACACCTACTGCTATTATGGTTGGCACCGGCAAGGGCGCAGAAAACGGGATTTTGGTCAAAGGTGGCGAAGCACTGGAGATGGCCCACAAAATTAAGACCGTCGTGTTAGATAAAACCGGGACAATAACAGAAGGGCGGCCTTTTGTTACAGATGTGATAATACCAGGAGATCATCTAAGCGGTGATGATATATTAAGAATTGCCGCTGCAGCCGAGACAATGTCCGAACACCCCTTGGGTGAGGCTATTGCGCGTCACGGAATGGAGCAGTTTGGCAGTCTGCCTGTTGTAGAGCGGTTTGAAGCCGTTACCGGGCAAGGAATAGAAGCGGTGACAGAAGGCATTGGTGTGATTATAGGCAATGCCGGCATGATGGCGAAGTATAACGTAAATATTACTACTTTTATGGCCGATAGTGATAGGTTGGCTTATGACGGTAAAACGCCTATGTATGTAGCTGTCAGACAGGATTCCTCATTAACGGATAGTGGTATTATAGATGAGTGTGATTTAAAACCATCCGGTTGGCAACCGGCCGGTTTAATAGCTGTAGCAGACATAATCAAACCCACCAGTAAAGACGCCATTTCCCGGCTAAAAGACATGGGCATAGAAACGGTAATGTTAACAGGTGATAACCGTCACACAGCGATGGCGGTAGCCAAGGAGGCCGGCATCGACCAAGTAAAAGCGGAAGTGCTGCCCCATGACAAAGCCGACCACGTAAAAGCCTTGCAAGAAGCTGGCAAAACAGTAGCTATGGTAGGCGACGGTATTAATGACGCCCCCGCACTGGTGCAGGCCGATATCGGCATTGCCATTGGCACCGGTACAGACGTAGCAATAGAGTCGGCTGAAGTTGTCTTAATGCGCGGAGACTTAAACGGGGTATACGGCGCGATACATCTAAGCCGCCGCACTATGCGTAATATTAAGCAAAACCTGTTTTGGGCCTTTATGTACAATGTACTTGGGATACCGGTGGCTATGGGTCTGCTGTATGTTTTTGGTGGGCCGCTTCTAAGCCCTATGATTGCGGCGCTTGCAATGAGTTTTAGCTCCATATCGGTATTGGCAAATGTGCTAAGACTGCGGCGGGTCGGGATGTAGTAATGTCACGGTCATGTACACAACATGCATGATATATTCATCACCCGCATCAAATCTTTTCAAATTGACAATAATAACAAAATAGCTGCACAAGCAAATTTTGTTATACGGTTGACTGTAATATATCACATCCAAGGAGGCGTTTATTATGCGCAAAATTTTTAGGAAAGCAGTATCGTTTACGCTGGTTATGGCTATGATGCTATCCAATACCGTGTTCGCACAAAGTAACACAGAGGAAGCAAATCCAAACATGTTGCCGATAAGGATGGCATTCGAATCTGCAGGCGCTGAGGTTTCTTTTAGCAACAGGTACCGCACAATTACCGTTAAGCACGGTAGTGATATCTTTATATTTCACCCGGATAGTACAGCCGCCTATCTAAACGGTGAGGCCTTTGAATTATCCCACCCCGTAACACTCAACAACGGCGTGTCGCGGATATTATATGATGATATTGCATTCTTATTTGGGGCCGACACGGATATGTTCCCGGAAACAAAGCGTGCTGCCGTTACCGGTGCCTTCCAGCTTGCGGAAGCAGTAGGTATACCAGGTATGACCATAGCCTTGGTGCATCACGAAACCGGCTACACATGGACCCAGGGCATAGGCTGGGCTGATACCGCAAGCAACCGCTATGTAGACGAAACAACTCTCTTTGATGTAGGTTCCATTACAAAACTGTTTACAGCCATAGCAGTAATGCAGCTGGCAGAAGAGGGCATCATAGACCTGGATGAGCCGGTTACGACTTATTTGCCGGACTTTTCGGTACTGCCGCACCCCGTGCACGGCGGAGACTACCGTAATATTACAACACGTATGCTGCTAAGCCACGTGTCAGGGCTGCCGGTAGATATCTTTGGCAATATGGGTTCATGGGAAGTCCGCTATGAAGGTTTTATGAACAACTTCCTGCCACGTCTTGCCACAATGCATATGGATATGCCAGAGACTCACAGGCTTTCATACGCAAACAATGCATATACTCTCATGGGCGTACTTGTAGCCACATTAGCCGGGTACGACAACGCTGTCTATGGCTTTGACAATTTCTTGCGAAGCAATATTTTTAAACCAATCGGAATGGAAAGTTCCACTTTTGATGTAACGATGGATTCCAATATCGCCCATGCCTATCTTATGCGGGGGATGCCTTTCCCTCCTTATGTGTTGTTTGCAAACCCTATCGGTGCAGGCGGGCTGTACACTAATGCGCATGATATGGCCAGATTTATGCATATCATATTGGCAGGCGGGTCCTATGGTGATGCCCAAATTTTATCAGAAGAGTATTTGCAGCAAATGCTTACTGTGCAGGACTTTGATTTTTCGTTAAGCAAAGGTATGGATTTTGGGCTTGGATTTTATAGGACAACTCTTCCAGGTGGTTTTGAATCTTTTGGCCATGGCGGGGGCTGGGGCGGCTTTATTTCCGAACTGCATCTTGATTTGGAAAACGGTCTAGGGGTGTTTATATCCACAAATAGCATGACGGGTGGCGCAGCCGCTTTTCCGCTTGCCCTTACAATGCTAGACACCGCGGCTCTTGAGCTGACCGGTAGCGCCCCCGATATTCAACCTTTGCCTCCCGGTATTGAAACAGAGTTGACCCGTGAAGAGCTCGAGAGTTTTACAGGTGTTTATACCACAATTGGCCGTGTGAATATCGATGACGGCAGTCTGGGCATCGAAGGCCAGTTATATGCGGCAGATGTGCCCGGGGTTCCATTCCCGCTGGTGTTTACACCTTATACAGACGGCAGCTTTGGCACGGTTTTGGGCGCACGTTTTTGGTTTGAGGAAATAAACGGCACTATGGTTATTATCCAGGGTTCTCCTATGTTTGGGGGGCATCCGACCACAATAGTAGGCGAACGTATTGAAGAACTATGGCAAGCTGACGAAGATTTTGCCAGATGGATAGGCACGTACTACGATGTATCCGAGCTTCCTTATCCATATTATAGCTTTAATGTAATCCCATTCTTTACATTAGGTGTGGATAACCATGGGTACGCATATATTCAGTTTGGCAGTCTCCCCGATGTTGCGGCTTTAGGCGGTGGGATAATCCCCCCTATGCCTATTATCAGAGTAGATGACTATACCTTTTTTATAGCCGGTACAGGGCGTAATTTGGGTATGGTTATACGGTTGTCGGAAGACGGAGGCTTTGCATGGATGGAGATTGCAGGTACCAGGCATGTGCGCAGCTAAGAAATATAGATGAATTTATGATGTAACGGCTTGAAAAATGGGCTGCCAGTATCAGTGATAATATAGTCACACGATACCGGTAGCCCATTATATATATATCCTCTCACACGCTATTTACCGCTGCCATTCCCTCTGCGGTACTTTTATAGCAGCGGTTAATGCACTCATTAGCGCAGTAACAATAATACCGGCAATAACAGCTTCGGGAATGCCATTTATGGCAACAACACTCAAAATTGCGGCATATATAGCGGTTGTGCCTTCCCGCACATTATTCCAATCTTCGCCGAAAAAGAAATAGATCAGATGCATAACCAGTAATGTATTGGTCATGGAGCCCACAATGCCGGACAATACCCAATTTACCGGTGTAAATCTTTCGTTCATTGCCTTTTTCAACCCCGCACATACATACCACGGCGTAACCCCTACTAAAACACGTGGCACAAAAACGATTATCAGCGACAGCCAGCTGCCACTTTCTTGCCCCGGCAAGCTGTAAAATGGCGAAAAAACAAAGGACATTACATTAGGATTGAATGTGTTATTTATCAGGCTGGTTAGCCCAAACATAAATCCAAGTAACGCACCGGCTTTAGGGCCAAGCAGTAAGGAACCCACAATTACCGGAATGTGTATAGTAGTAGCGCGCATAAAAGGCAAAGGAATAAACCCAATAGGGGTAAACGCCAAAAGAAAAATAATGGCAGCGAACATTGCCAAAACAACCAGCCGCCAAGTCTTATAATGCAGTTTCATATAGCCAAAACAACCCTTCTATTAATAGTGTTGGTTCGCAAACAAAATCAAAGCCGCAATAAGGTATAACCTTTGAGGCATTGCCGCCTGTAATTATTACGGTTGGGGGAGTCCCAAATTTTGTGTCAAGCAGTGACTCTATGCGCCGCACATATCCTTCCGCAGCAAAGGCCGCACCAATTATCGCTCCGGAAACAATGCACTCAAAGGTGTCCTCACCTATAAGTTTGGCATCCGCAAGGCCGGTACCGGATAAGTCGAGCTGCGGTAGTCGGGCAGTACTCCGGGCAAGTGAGTCTATCCCGGTTTGTACACCTGCAAAGATTGCCCCTCCCATATAAACGTTGCTTTCGTTTATCACGTTTATCGTTGTTGCTGTCCCAAAGTCAATTACGATAACAGGTGCACCGTATTTTTTTAATCCAGTCCAAGAACATACGGCACGGTCCTCCCCAATGGCACTTTTATAGCCCGAAAAATCAATGCCCATTTGTGCAAGGTTCACAGGACTGATTATCGCTCTTTTGTTTATCATCTTCACGGCTTTAAGTATATCTGCATTTTTCTGCGGTACCACAGACGAATAAATACCGCCGGAAAGCAATGTCATGTGACTGCCGAAATTTTCTTCTAAAAAGGCAGCAAAGCAGCTTGCATCCGTAATTTTATTTGTGTCCACCGCAGCTTGCAGGTAGCTTTTGCTTGAGCCCAAAGCACAGCGCACTCTTGTGTTGCCAATATCTACACATAAAATCATGTTGCCGGCCCCGCTTCCATGCCGGCAGAAGGCTGTGTATTAAGTCTCCCCAGCACAATATCAGCAATCACGCTTACATCTGCCAGTGCGCCCTTGCCTTCGTATCCGCAGGCCAGTCTGGCTGTGCGCGGCTCGATTATTTCCCAGCCACGCTGTTTTAATATCTCCATGTTATGCATTGTGGCCTCGTTTTCGTACATACGGGTGTTCATTGCCGGCGCTATTACTTTAGGAATCCCATGTGCTGCCAAAACCATTGATGTAAGCATATCGTCTGCAATACCCATTGCGATTTTGGCTATAACATTAGCGGTTGCGGGAGCTATTAGCAGCAGGTCGGCTTTTTGCGGCAGGCTGACATGGATAACTTCCCTTGGGCCATCTTCTTGTAAAACGTCTACGAAAACACTGTTACGTGACATGGCTTGCATTGTCAGAGGCGTTACAAATGCCGTACCATTTCTTGTCATAACAACATGTACGTCGCAATCGTATTTAATTAACCGGGAAACTATATCCGGTGCTTTATATGCAGCAATACTGCCCGAAACACCCAAAATTACTGTTTTCAAAATTTGATTGTCCTTTCTGATATAGCTGTGTATATGACTTCTGCTATTTCTTGTTTAGTATTGGCTCTTTTAAGGTTACCGTTTTTATCAACCAAAACTGCTTTATGCAAATCGCCGACTATATTTTGCAGGTCATTTGCAAGTACAAAGTCGCACGAGCTTTGCTCTAATAATTTTTTTGCCGCTAGCAGTAGTTTTTCTTCCGGTACGCCTGAAAGCAGCTTAAACCCTATTAAAACCGCCTCCGGTTGCTTCGCTTTTATCCGATTTATTATCTTAGGGGTTTGACTAAGAAGTACTATCAGTTCCGAAGTTGCGGAGCTAATCTTGCCGCCACCTATAGGCTTACCGGATGCCAGCAAAGCAGTCCGGATTATATTTGATAATTCATCTGATGCAATATCTTGCCGGCCTATCAACGATGCCAAGTTTGTGACAATGTCGTCAAGTGTCAAAATCGCCTGTGGCGTAAAGTCGCTTACCGCCATCGAATGAATCACGCAATCATACTCGTGACGTATTAGTAGTTTATCTATTGTCTGCAAAAGGTTTTGTACACTTCTTACGTGTACAATTTCCACATTTTTTAAAGAGGGCAAAACCGCGCTGTCATCACAAACGTACGTAATGGTTGCATTTTTTTTCGCAAATTTGTCGGCTATTATGCTACCCAAACGTCCTGTTGAGTAATTTTTGATGCTTCTCACAGAGTCTATTGCCTCTTGTGTCCCTCCTGCGGTTATAAGCACATTCATTGTGTCACTGGCCTTTCGACAAAATCATTTCTTTTATGGACATAATCTGACTGTCAATAAAATCTTCTGATACCCCCACTGCGATGGCAAGCATGCTTATACCCTCTATAAGAAGTACAATGCTGGAGGCAAGAGAATCTGTATCCCGGTCTATGCCATTTTTCGCAAAACCGCTATTTAAGATGCTTAGGATAATATTTTTAGTATACATGAACTGGGCCTTAAAAAACTCTCTGTTGTTGTCACATCTGTTTGCGAAACGGTATTCATACATGGCTATCAACAGGCTGTTATTTAGGTTCATTAGTCTTTTTTTCTGTTTATCCAGGTATTCGTTGATCATTTGCTCGAAGCTCTTATTTTCGGAAATATACTGTCTTGCTTCCTTTATTTTTTTTTGATTATGGGACTCGATTACATGTATGAAAATCTGCTCGACAGATTGAAAATACAAATATATCCCACCGCGGCTTATTCCGCATTCCTCGATAATATCTTTCATGGTAACTGTGGCAAAACCTTTGCGAATAAATACTTTTTTTGCGTTTGTCAAGATTAAATTACGCTTTGCATCGGATTTTTTATCCATTGTCATAGATCCTTTCCAGAATAAAAATGACACGGATGTCATTTATTATATGACGCTCGTGTCATTTTGTCAAGAGCTTAGTTTGTTGTACCTTTATGCCTACATATCGTTGCGGCGCAACAATACTACAGCCTCCACATGGGGCGTACGTGGGAACATATCCACACCCGCGATACGTATCGGCCAGTATCCTGTCTCTATAAAAACGGCCATATCTCTGGCTACAGACTCAGGCTTGCAGGCTACATATATCAAGTTTGGCGGAGACAGAGCTATTAGTTTGGTTAAGGCCTTTGGATGCAGGCCGTTACGGGGAGGGTCTACCACCACTATATCCGGCATGGCGGTTTGAAAGTTACCGGTGGTATCATGCCCGTTTTCCAAAACCTTAAGCACGTCCCCGGCAATAAATTCGCAATTGATTATACCGTTTAGCCGTCCGTTTTCCTGGGCGGATTTTATTGCGTCCGGGTTTAGCTCTATACCTATTACTTTTTCAAAGCCGGGAGACAGTACTTGAGCTATGGTACCTGTGCCGCAGTACAGGTCATAAGCCAGACGGGGAGTGGCACATGCGGACATATCTCTGACAAGCCTATATAGCACCTCGGCTCCGGCAGAGTTGGTTTGAAAGAAGGAGAATGCCGAAATTATAAAGTCCAACCCGCATATACGCTCGAGAAAGTGATCTTGTCCCCATAGTACACAGACATTATCATCCTTTACTGTGTCTGCTACGCCGTCGTTTATACTGTGTAATATACCAACTATTTTGCCATCCAGGCTTAGCTCCAAAAGCTGGGTTATCAGAGGAGGTAGCTCTGCTTTTAAGTTGGATGTTGTGGATAAGCATATTAGTATCTGGCCCGTAAACTCTCCGCGTCTCAGTACTAAGTGCCTAAGATTGCCTGTGTGGCGCTTCCTGTGGAAAAATGCCTCGCTGGTTTTGCGGAAATATGCTTGCACATGCAGGGCTATTTCCCTGAAATCATTGGGGATTAGCTCGCAGTCTTCTACGGTTGCTACCTCGTAAAAGCTGCGCCGCTTGCGTATGCCCAGGGCCAAGAGGCCGTCTTTGCCTTCGTCACCAAAGGCAAACTCCATTTTGTTACGATAGCCTTTTTGAGATGGGGCAGGGGTTATGCCTTCCAACAGGCTGCCATGAGGCCCCAGAATCTCGTGCAGCGCGGCTTCTTTTTTGGCAAGTTCCTGAGCGTAAGGGATGTCCAAATATGAGCAACCGCCGCATCTGCCAAAATGTTTACATTTATTCATATATAAAAATGCCTCCTTCACCGGTGTCACAAACTTATATTTTATTACATATCGCGTCATAATTACAGTATTGGCATGGAGCATTTGCACCATTTTTACAGGGATTTGCCTGAATATCCCCACTTATCATACGCCCTGCCAGCTCTACTACTTTGTCTTCCGCCGCCCGGGCTAGACTTGCAAAGTCATCTGTTTGTAGCACTGTGGGCTTATTGGTTTTGGCTAGACGGCCATCTTTATTAATTTTTACAGGGATTATTGGGGAATCTATGCCCGGGCCCAGACTTTTATCCATGCCGCTTAGGACTATGTCATCTGCCACCGTTACCCCGGATAGACGAAAGCGTTTTAGCAGGGCATCTTCTATTGCGGCGGGCGTTAGATCTCCGTCTGCGTCTATTATTGGGTCATCAACCGGAAAGTAAAATATACCGGCTGGATGGGTTGGGCCTTCGCCAACGGATATTATGCTTTTGTTATATTGGCTATCTGGGTCAAGGGATAGATATCTGGCCAAAGCATCTGGAGTTTTTGTAAGTGCGTTCATATACAGCATCAGTTGCAACTGGGTGCCTTGCTCAATTTCCGCTATGTTAAAGCGGGTTTGGCCGGATTTGTAGTCGATGATTCTAAGATATTGCTCACCGGATTCATCCTTTAACAGATCTACCCGATCTATCCTGCCGGTTATGACTAGATTTCGCCCGTTTTCAAGTGTCAGACTTTCCCCTGGGCCGGACTGCGGCTCCGCCAATCCAAAGTCCAGTTCCGCCCCTATGGGTACAAACCGTCCCCCTTTGATATGCTCGCACAGTGCCCATGCAGACGCGGAGCAAATGCCCTCTGCCTTGTTTAGTACATGTAGATTGCGCGCAGATGCATGAAAAGCTGCTGCTTTTGGGATAATTTCTCTTATCAGCCGGCTTGCTATGACGCTTATGGCATTGCGGTCAATAATATTTACGTCTATTATCCCGGTCGCAATATCATTGGTGAAGCGTGCAAGAACGTCGTGGTACAGGTTGCCAAGGTCGGTAGGCAGTACCTGATAGCGCCGGCGGTGTCTTGCCTGCAAAAGATAATTCATGAAATAGGCGAAAGGACAACGTGCAAAGGCTTCCAGCCGGGATGCGGCGGTGATAATCGTAGGCCCATAAATATTATTGGCACTTTCAAGTACAGCACGGGAATCTGGCACTGTAGTGAGGATGGGTTCGTATTCCCTCATTTGCGGTGCTTTGACAGTTTCAAGACCGGGGAAAAGTGTCTGTACCCGGCGTAGTACGTGTGAAGGTCTTAGTATCGCGCCTTTTGGCTCTCCCTGTGCGTAAATGAAAGCAAGATGCTGGCTGGGCTGACTTAGAGTACAGTATAGGGCATAGTATTGGTCGTTTATGCGAGACAGGTTGTCGGGGGCCAACTCCATATCTGCGTTTTGCAGATGACGGCGCTCGTCTTCCGAAAAGAGGCCCGGACTTGGAGCTATAGGTGGGAAGGCCCCTTCATTGGCACCCAACACTAGCATGGCTTTGATTTGTGGGTAACGGGAGCGGCTCATATCACCCAGCACTACTTGATCTACCATGGGAGGGATGCGCCCAAGCCCTATTTGACTCAGTCCCGCGTCCAGTATTGAGGCGAAGGTTTCCAGACTTACGTGTTCGTCTCCCAGGATTTCTACCAATTTGTCGAAGACTTCGCATATTTTGGGCCAGACTTGTTTATAGATGCGGGCAGTTGCAGGGTCACCTGCTGCCATATATTGGTTGAATTGAGTTTCCAGAGTTTCGGGGATTTTTAGACTGTATAACATTTGGAAAATTTTCTGACTAAAATTTTTGATAGTGTCTTTAGATTGAGAGTTGTTAAAGACCTCGAGAATGGCTAAAAGATGTTGCCGGCCTGTCTCGGCAAGGGTCTCGTTTGTGTTAACATCTGTGGGATTTTTTTCAGGATATTCTTCCGTATCAGTAAAAGGATAGCGCCAGCGGTACCCGCCTATGCCATGTGCCAATACAAAGTTCTCCAAAATGTCAATCGTGTCTATATCCAAACCAGTCAATCCGGTTTTAAGGAAGCGGAAAACGGCCTCGTAGTTCCAATTATGCACAATGATACTAAGGGCAGCACGGATTAACTCTGTTAAAGGGTGTGAAAGGATGTCTGCTTCTGTATCCACAAATAAGGGAATCCCCAGCCGTTCGAAGGCTGTGATAAGAGTTTTTTCATAATGTCCGCGATTACCGCATACAATAGCTATATCCCGGAAACGATAGCCGGCAGTTACCCAGGAAAAAATTTTGTGAGCGGCCGCGTATACAGCGGCATACCTGTCTGATGCGGATAGGCTTTCTATACAAAGATTGGCTGACATGAAACGCGATTGTGGTAAAGATCCCATTGTAAAATTCTTCACAAAATAAGCCAAACTAGGGTTATG
>Ga0123355_10006264_pt1 | contig 17585 bp, 16 predicted proteins | sample TergutEmb28metaG_3_FD_89872 | JGI IMG/M metagenome (GOLD analysis project Ga0123355, IMG submission 89872) | Embiratermes neotenicus P1 segment gut microbial communities from Petit-Saut dam, French Guiana - Emb289 P1 | ecosystem: Host-associated > Arthropoda: Insects > Digestive system > Gut ...
ACATGTTGAGCATTAAGTAAAGAAATAATAAAGCAAGTGACATCAGGTTGGTCTCTCTTTACTCAACTATCAAGATGATGCACGGTCCAATAAACATAAGAATGTCCACAAGTTTTGTCCATTATACCGGGTGTTCAACTTAAAAGTGGACCGTTAACTAAGCTGTGAATGTATCACGTCAGATGCTATTTATAATGGTTCTGCTGGTATGACATTATACTACTACATGTGCAGGAGTTGGCAAGACTGTTGCAGGAGAGGGGAGGACCGGTCTTGGCCATCTGTATCAGCTGAATCAGTCGACAGTGAGTGCTGGTGTTCGAACAACGCCATTTTTTACGCTTTCATAAAGCGGTTAACAGTGGAAGAACATGTATTTATTTTGGAAAGTTATTTGAAAACGATGTCTTACATCCACTGTAGACAAAGTTTTTTTGAAAAATTTGGAAGGCAAGCGCCAGTAAAAAGTGCTATTGCGAAAATGATTAAAAAATTCTGTAAAACAGGTTCACTTTTGGACAAGCATCGTAATCGGCAGAAGTCAGTGTTAACACCAGGGATACTGCAAGATATTCAAACGGCTATTACAAGTTCTCCCCACAAATCTTTGCGGAAATTAAGTATAATTATTTCTTAGTAAATACTAAATACGGTCCACTTTTAAGTTGAACACCCTGTATATGGTCACCAAATGTCATTAGAAGAAAGAAATATATACACGTATGTTCACTGACAAAGAGACAAAGAGAACCCACAAAATACTGCTAGCTGTCTGTGATGTGTGGTTTAAGTTATGGTATCTGACACAAGACAATAAAAAATTAACATTCAGAGTAAAAAGATAAACTTTGTTTATATGCAAAAATTACTTGCAAAGGAGTAATTTAATTGGTTAAGCTGAAATTGTGTTTTGCATACTGTTTGCTGCCAGTACACAATGCAACGCGCTTGCACACTGCACACGGTACAATCAATTCATTCCGCTTCAACCAAAAATAAGAAGCTGTCCCCAGTCACACACAGCCACAGTATTGTATTAGACTTCAACTCTACAAACATATACACCCACAAGTATGTTAGTGAAATTTGGCACATTGCATTTTACAGAAGTTTGTTAATAGGTCTTCAATATATCTAAAAATCTGCACACTTATACACAGGCTATAATTTGCTGAGATCTGACATTCACAAAGCGGTACTGCTGCAAAGTCATTCTTGGGATGTTATGCTGTGTCAATGGGTGAGCAGTTGGAAAAGATAGGTTGGGGTGTTCACTTTCAGAGAGGAGCAATTCGTGAAGAGTAGCCACATGAAAAGTCTCTCACATGACCATTCTTCTGGGACTTAAAATGTCAGCAAATTTTTACCCAGTGTGACAGTGTAACATCCTGGAAGAGTAACAGCTTCATCCAGTATTAAACTGCCAATATGAAACTGCTGATATGGGACAGACAGAATAGAAACAAAAGGACAAAGAAAAACTAATTATTCCATTACAAAGGCATGCTGGGCATGAGCAAATTTTGAAGACCTAGGATAGTGACAGAATGTTTCTGGCCTTCACTAGAACAGCAAATCTCTTCTCTTCTTTTTACAACACCAATCAAAACAGTGCCTTCAACAACAATTACTTCTTATGATGTACACTAATAAATGACAGCATTAGTCTGGAATGTAATTAATATTTGTAGAACATTTTATGTTCAAATGATGGAAAGGATTAAATACTGAAAAATCAAATTCTTGTAATAACAACACAACTTCCCACCATGATGTAATGATGATTGATGAATGGCAAATTTGCAAAGAAAAGACAAAAAATTTATATTCCAAAATTTGTTTTCAAATTTCAGATAACACAAACGAGTCAGATTATTTGATTTCAAACAGGAGACAAGTTCTACAACAAATGGTATATCTACTACACAAAAACAACAAATCTAAAACAGGAAAGTCGAAGTAAGTATAACGTAACAATGAGGCACTTTTGTGTATCTGCTGTTAAAGTGAAAAGTGTTTGGATTTCCTCTACAACTCTTGTTTGCGACATTTTTTATTCTAAGAAGAATACAATGAGATATTACCATATGTGTACATAAGTATTCACGTCAATCACCTATTATTCTCGTCATAATTTAACGAAACTTGAATTTTCTTGACAGATTTTCGAAAAATACTCGGATATCAAATGTCATGAAAATTCATCCCACGAGAGCTAAGTTGCTCCATGCAGATGAACATATATGATGAAGTTAATAGTCATTTATCACAATTTTGCGAATGTGCCTAATGATGCCATACTCTTGAACACTCAGTACTGTGGTTGGTATGTGTCCTGTCAGCTTTTAACCATATATAATGGAAATATACAGAAGAAAAAAATTCAAGTATGAGTACATGTAAATAAAACACAACCCATGTAAACCACAACCTCAATATTTTCAGTCAATTAATAGAAAGTAAACATCCAAATGTTGAAAGTGCAAAAAACTATCCACTAATAACAGTAATAAAGATTGTCAATCCATGCATAAAACCATATTATGCTCAGTCTGATACCTTTGTCAGTGAAGTAACTGTACTGCTGTTGAGATGGTTGGTAACCTTGCACCAGATGGGTGTTGTCTGGAAATAACAGTTTTATATACAATATTTACACTATTATAAAAAGTTAATAAGCATTAGGTCTATGTAAATATCCTCCACAAACAGGTTAAGAAAAAGGCATGCTGAAAGGAAATTCCCACAATCAGGGTATATTCACAACACAGTGTATAGACATACCACAAAAAATGCTTTGAAGTCTGAGTTCAGTTCACTTTTAAACACAACCAAAACTGTAAATTAAGCACACTACTTATTAGGGGATTAGGGGATAAGCATTACACAAATTAAGCCACCTGATAATTCTGTGACAGGAGTCTTCACTTAATTAGAATCAAACATGTTCACTCATTTACAACAGCGGTTTAGTAGAATGGGTTGGTAGATGTTCAGGGTATTGCTCAGTATACTGTAAATGTTCAGGGTATTGCTCAGTATACTGTAAATGTTCAGGGTATTGCTTTGTGTACTGTAAATGTTCAGGGTATTGCTTAGTGTACTGTAAATGTTCAGGGTATTGCTTAGTGTACTGTAAATGTTCAGGGTATTGCTCAGTATACTGTAAATGTTCAGGGTATTGCTTAGTGTACTGTAAATGTTTAGGGTATTGCTCAGAATAGTTATGACTGCGCCCTCTACTTTAATTCTGTCCCTGCATGTTGTTGGTTCCAATAAGATTGTACTTCAAAGAGGATGACAGAGTAACCACATGGAAACTGAGCACTTGGAAGACCTAGGCATGTATCAGATAATATTAAAATGGATCTTAAAGAAATGGGACAGGAGAATGTGGGGTATTTATCTGGCTCGGGATTGGGGTTGTATGAGCAGGACAGATGAGGGAGGGAGGGAGTACTGACAGTCCATTTGTGGACAAAAATAGGATAAGGATTTTCTTAAAAGATCCTCTGCTAAAGGAGCATGAGAATTACTCAACCTGAGCGGAAACCAGCTATGAATAATGACCAGACTGCTAGCAGAACACTGTGATTTAAAAGGACATCCACCTAAACTGGGGCTGGTACACAGTCCGAGGTATGATGGATGCAAACGGGCATCTGTAATGGCCTCACATGTTCTTTGTGGCTGTGAGGCACTGGGGGTATCCAGATTTAGGGACCTGGGCCATCATTTCTTGAAACCAGGTGACTCTGTTCACTTCTCTGTCAGCAGGGTACTGCACTTTGTTCAAAGTGCAAGGGGTCATTGCAGTGTCAACTGTACTGTACTCTATTCTTATTTCTTTGTGTTCCATAAAATGCAGAGAATTTCTTCACTAGCTAAAGAATTACAAGTTTCTCAAGGACCTTGCTACATGGAGTTAAATAGTGGGTTGGAGTGAACATCCTAAAACAATATGCTATCACTACTTCAGGAATCAAAACTCCAGGGATTATGAGATGTGTTTGGGCTGAAAATTAATATCAAATACACATCTGCTATCTCACCAGAGAAGCAAACGTATAAGTTTACTAACAAAGAATTTTAGAGCAAATTTTCACATCACATTTTGTCCACTTTGGTATCTACTGCAGTGTTTAAAATATCATTGCTTGAAACTCAAAGTACTCTTATGGGAATTCCACCCAAACAATTTATAGAACATCAACACTTTGACTCTAATTGAAACTTTCAACTTGAAGTATTCACGGCAGTGTAATTACACTTAATTCATCTTCACAAAAGTTAGAGAATTTCACTTATGAAGCATGCAAGTACACAAGCATGCATACACATGCATACCCACATTTAACCCCGGGTTATCACATGAATTACCTTTCTCACACATAAATTAAATCATGTCTGATAGATATATGGATTGATATTGTGGCTCCAACATGATTTCTGTTACACATAACTGACAATGAAAAACATCTTCCAAATATCTGTTTCTATGGTATGAAGTAGAACACAGCTCTGGTCTGTAATTTGGAAGGGACAAATGCCAGATGTGCAAGCAAGGTTAAACTGTTAAACCAGCTGGTACCTCCAAAACCAGAGACAGCATGGGACACAGCGTAGCAATCTTTACTCAATGGTGCCTCACGCAAGCCAAAAATGGAATTAAAATCCACATTAAATATCTCGCTCACCTCAGCATCTACACAGAACAAAGAACATAGCATTGTTACAACAAAGAAACAATGAAGAAATCTACACTAATTAGAAAGAGATACCAACATTCAAACACTAAACCGTGCCATTTATATGAATAATGGTTAATTCTTCTGTCAGCGATGTACCACACTGAGAAGGGGCAGAGAGAGAATTCATTGACACATCTGCCATATTTGTAGTGCAAATTGTGACACTATAAATACTGGCAAATGCTTTGACAATATGCTGGTATTATGAATTATATTCTTAAGTAGATCATTATTTGGCCCCCATTATCCCACTGTGACAGCTACATCATTAGCAATCTAATCCACACAAACACAAGGGCTGAACATTATATGTTTCAATACTATTATTTTCCTATGACATATTTCAGTCTTTCCATTTGACTGAAACATGACATACAAATATAATAATAAACAAACATATAATGGGGATCTTTTGTTTGTGCACATTAGATTACTAATGGGACAATACCATGTTCAACTGAGTCAATTACAATTTCATACCACGTTTAAAGTGTTTTTGTGTCTAGTTGTTTATTTTTGAAACTAACATCATTTATATGAAGGCTTTGTCTCCTCAGTTTCAACACGTATCTACATATGTACACACATACCTATAAAATTACATGAGTGAAGTCAGATTATACCAACAACACACAGTGACACACATCCCAGCTACAAAGCACACATACATCCACAAGTACTGCTTAACTTTGCTTGACGCTACTCTAAATGTAAGAACATGCACCTATTATAAACAGTTCCTCCACCACTGGGTTACCATACCATTATGATGTGCAGACAGAAACCTTACTATGTTACAAGTACATATTACCAAAACTCATAGTGAAACAGAAGACAAAACCCTCATATACAATTCTGCAAGATGCAAAATAAACAAATACAGTGAGAAACACATGAAAATGAAATATATTAAGGACCTCTGCAAACACACATCAGCACTAGACATTTTATCCTCCACAATGTAAATTGGTATATATTCTGAACATACAGGATATAAATACAAACTTTTATTTTATTAGGTTTTTAATTGGAATTTATCTGCACTTGTATTTTATGTAAAAAGACAAGTGCGTCATATTTCATATAATAAAACCAACCAGATGCACTAATTTCTCAAATTTATTTTTGGAATAAAACTCTGCATGTTTTAGACAGTTCCTCTGTCCATCATCAGGAGTTCTTCACTGTACACCCAGCGATGGTATATGTCATACAGGTTTGCTGACAGCATGCAAGCAGGATCAGGATGTTCTGTCCTGATCCTGTTCACAAGCTGTATGACATATACCACTGCTGTGTGTACAGTGAAAACACTCCTGATGATGGACAGAGGAACTGTCTGAAACATGCAGAGTTTTATTCCAAAAATAAATTTGAGAAATTAGTGCATCTAGTTGGTTTTGTTATATGAATTTATCACGATGCACGGTCACCTGAAAGAAAAAAGAAGAAAAAAAAAGTGCATTATAACTATACGTAGCATGTCACAATGCAGAGATGGGTCCATTACGGTAGCATTACAATACGCACATAAAATTTGACAAAGTTCAAACATAAATGAATGTTATACACGCTGTACCAGGTATTTGTGTCTGACAATGCCACATCTGCATCAAGGTAAATAACCAGCCAATGCAATGAAAACGACATACAACATTGACTGAAATAAGTGAAATGTGTGGCACAGAAACAAGGCACTCTGTTCACGAGGGATGTAAGCTTCAAGTCATAAATCAGTACAGGAAGCTTTAATTCTTGGAGTTCAAACATGAAGCAGAAAGCAAATAAATTTATAAACCTTCCATACTTTTCTTCAAGTACAATGCATGTGACAAAAAGTGCAACAATTGCACAATTAGGTAAAGTAAATTACTATAAACTTATTCTTTATGGTCTTGACATGAAACACTGTAATAACTATGAAATAGCGACGAATGTTCTATTCTGGACATGTTAATATTATACAGATTACACATACTAAAACAAAATTTGCCTGTACAGAGCATCAAAATGATATACTGGTGTCAATCTTCAGTAAGTAAAATGCATTGCTCAAACATTACATGGGATGCCAGAAGATTAATGGAATAAATCCAAGTTCTGCCATTAGACAACAACAACATTACAGATTTCAACTGTCATTGTCTTCAAACAGCACAAGTCTTCCGTGCCTGTAATTCCAATACCATTCCACTCTGTGTAAAGCAATGCACACGTTCCTAAACATACTGCATTATTAAAGTGATGGTATGAAATACTGTCCGATATGTTTTGTGTATATGCACCTACAAATGTTTAATGAGACACATTACAGCACAGTTCAGTGTTGTCTACTGTTAATATGCAGTAATATTCAACATAAACAACTAAGCAGCATAGCAGACTTAAGCATACAAAACTAGCTTATACATAAAGTATATATATATATACACACAGACAGAAAAGCATACTATGGGTGTAAAATGAGCTTATATATACACAGACCTATGCACACAGAAGGAACAGGTACACTACAACAGGAACACACATATCTGATTCATAAACACCACAGCACCAATACCAACTTGTGCTATTCAAGGTTCTCACAGCAGCGCTGCTGAGGATTCAGGTCTTGTCGGATGTGACACTGTGTCGCTGGGTAAGTAGTTCCCAATGTTGCATACGATAGTCCTCACAACGTTAAGAACTAATGACCCAATGATGGCACAACATCCCACCAAATGTCACTCAACAACAACACCACTATGAGAACTTCAAATTTCATATCTCCCACATTATTTTTAAATAAATAGGTACACAAATATTAACTGAATGGGAAACACTTTAGAGCAAAACAATAATATAATAGTACACTTTTAGTGAAATAGGGCCCACATACACATTATCGAAAATAACTTCTAGTAAGAAATAGAAGTCAAATTAAATAAAAGTCCCTGCAATTTCTGAACTTACATTTCAGTTAACAGTTGCTCAGTATTTGGATAACGTTTAAGGGTCAGCAGACTTGCTGCACAGGTGCCTGTTGGTACAGTGCACTTTCTGCTTAGTCCTGGTTTTTTGATGACTCTCTCAACAGCTCAGGCAATACAGAAACAAACGAAAATTTCAAGAGTGAACAACAAACTGGGAAGGAATGTGGAAAGTAGCTCAGGGCAACAACCAGTGCTGGGTTCTTCTGACCATGACAATGAATCTTCAGGTTCTATAAAAGGCAGGGAACATCTTAAACAGCTGAATGGCTTACAGATTGCCCCATGGGGTTAGTTATCAGATGGAAGCTGTCACGATCTAATTTGCAGCACAAGCTTGGCAACTGCCTGATGGGACCGACAAAAACTATGAAAATATCTGTCAGTGTAGTCTGTTTCTGGGTGGGGATTTGCATGTGCGCCATCATGAATATGACACAGGAACAACAACCACTTCAACACAGCATTTCACCCACCAGTAAAGGTTAAAAACCAAGGCCTAGAGGGATATCAGAGACATGGCTCCACTCATTCTTACCATCCAATACTATATGGAGGTGAGAGGTCAACTTCACACCCTGATTGCTCTACCTCCAAAGAAGGAATCCTGGTATGCACTGACTAGTAGGCTAGGTGGGCCCTACAGCTGGTCTGGAAATTTTGGAGGAAAGAAAAACCTCTTGCCCCTACTGTGATTCAAACCCCAGAAGGTCCAGCCCAATGCCTAGTCACTATACTGACTGAGATACCCTCGAATTTGATCAGCTCACTGTAAAAATGTCTTCTCACAAACACACATTGACCAGTCCATAAACATCATGCCAGACAGCTACATTCAGAAACAGATTTGCATAATTTAAAAGCAAGGAGAGCTGGTGAATCACAGAGTTGTCACTACATCCTGACTGCAGCTGGCAACAGAAACTGTCTCTACTTGATAAGCTCTTCTGAGAAGTACTGTACGCGACATGTCAATCGTATCTTAATTAGCAACAACATAATTAAAACATACTTCACATAATCTGCCCACAGCACACAATACAAAACACCATTACTCTTCTTCTTGACCTTTTGTCATATACGAGAACTCGCGATAAGTTAAACGACATTATGCTAATAATGGGAAAAAAGTTCAAGCAACATTCCACCACATGTGTCAGCCTCCCACCATCTGAACTCAATACTTTCTACGAAAAGTCACAGAAGAGTGTTACAGGTCACATAACCTGATTTAACTGTAACCCCACCAGCTGTACCTTAAAATTCACTGTTCTCGTAAATAAAAAACACACCATTTCTGCCACCAATGGACTGTGGCAAAAAATTCAATATTTCTACAATTTAATTCTTGCCCTTGATATTTACCTAAAAAGTACACAAAAAATGTGCAAATTACACTTCAAGAACATACTATATAAATGTTCCAGAACTAGACAAGCACAGAAATAAAGAGCTTATGACAGTGGTGACAAACACTGCCACCAACTAGCAGTACCACATCTTACTGTATTATTTAACAGACGGCTGCCTGGAATCACCGAGCTAACCACAGATGCCAAGTGCCACTCTGCTGCACATCAGTTGCACTAACGCAAACTGTCGTCAGAAGGTAATCTTCAGCACCAATAAAACTGTGCCCCTACATGCAGAGGCAAGCTTGCTAATTCTAAGAAAGAAATGTCCGCCTACGTAAAACAATGTTAATCCAGTGTTATTCAGTATGACAGCTCATTTACTGTCAGTCAATAAATCATTTGAACATGTCCTAAACTTTAAACATCTGGGAACAACCTGAGATTCATGATACAATTAGGAGCAGAATAAACAGCATTCATTATCATTACTTACTTGACAAAGCAATGTTATATCTGCTTCTAAACACACTAATAATTAACCCTTTACACGCCGAATTAAATTCCATCTGCCATCTGCTGGAATTATTAGCTCACCATATTCTCCATGTTAGCAGGATAAGGGTTAATAAACATACATATAACATTCACTGCAACAGTTATTTAATATAATCTGTAATAGAAACGTGAAAGAACATAAAATTATGCTTTTCACACAAACTGCTATGGGAAATATACAAAACCAGGACCTTACAGGACTCCAATAAAAGTAGCAAGCACAAATCGGGTATGCTGTAAAAAACAGGACATTAAATGAAAGAGAAATTCCAGCTGCTGAAAGTAAGAGGGCACATCACAATAAACATGTACTGGCAGTGGTACTTACCATTGATGTGAAGGTGAGTCATGTCTGGTGGTGGCGGAAGATCAGGGGTAACAGTGACCGCATGTCGAACTTCACCCACTGCAGTCAGGAGCTGTTGTGACAGAAGACAAGAAATCAGTCCAGAGATTAAAATAAAACACCTTGTACTAAAGGTTTAGAAATCTGAAACATGAAATTAAAATGCACATATTCAATGAATAATGCACTATGTGAAATACTGAGAAAGAAAATATTGCATGCAGGTTGGTGCGGCAGCAAAACACTATGCTTATATTTAAGAGGTGCACAGTTTGCATCTCAGCTGCATTACTCCTATCCAAATGTTTGAGATTTTCCTCAGTCTTGCCAGAGACTGTACTTTTAAATATACTTCCAAATTCACTCACAATCATCTTCCCACAACCCGCAGCACTACGGCCCCTGCAATCGAAATAACATTAATTACTTAACCCAAGAACCATTCAGAATTCTAAAGGAGATATTTATTCCATTAAGGCACTTATGTAAGTACCTGTTTCCTGTTTCTGTAACTTTGATACAAGGACTGCAACAATGTACGGGTTTCTTTTTATATGTCGCAATTAACACTTATCGGCTTCGGTGGTCTAGGGGCAACGTGCTGGCCTTTAGTACCCAAGTTTGCGGGTTCAAACCCGGCCGAAGCCGTCGGATTTTTAGGGCGAAAAAATCCTCAGCACGCCTTCCTTTGGAGGGGAAGTAAAGCCGCCGGTCCCATGTCGTAGATTTGCGGCATGTAAAAGATCCCTAAATTTATGTGGAAGTCGGAATTTAGGCAAAATTACTACCAGACATCTTTCTCGCCCACAGTTCCACCTTTCGCTGCTAGGATCTCTTGCGTCATTCCAGACGGAGGCACCTGGTGGCTAAAGTGGGAATGTCTAAAGGCGGGGGAAAGCAATGGCAAACTACCCCCATGAACTTGCCCAGGATGCAGTGTGCCAGAGCCATACCAGTCACATGACTGGGCTCTGGTTCCTGCCAAGCCCGGCCTTCAAGGCTGAATACTAATGAATGAACGACTTAACACTTGACTCTACAGTACATATTCAACCATTCAATCCACTGAAATGTCAGTTAAATACTGACCAGTCAACACAGCAGAACACCTCTCTACACCTGAGCCTTCACCAACATTCCTGCGGAACCTTCTCCACTGCACACGATGTTTCGCAGCAGAAGCAGCACAGACAACGGAACACAACGCAACACAACATAGCACAACACCATTACAGAACACATTGCTAGATGTTCCATCACTTTCACAAACACATGAATACTATATCTGATAGGCTAAAGTGGGGGCGACTACCATTTATTTCCATTCATGCTGTATTTCCACTAATGACAGCTACAAATTTATTCCAATTTTTATAACATACTGAAAAAATATGATCCTAACTTTGAATGATAATATGAATGTTACATTTCTGAAACTCTACAATTTTATGAGGTCCCATCCTCTACTGGCTTTCATAGCAAGAACTGTGTTTGTCTGACAGGCTGAGACTTAATGAAAACTTTACATCTGTGTAATAAACCAACAAACGCACACTGATACAATATGACGTATCATACATTAAAATTCACCTACATGTTTCAGCTGCTTTTGCGAACACTATCAGGTGCTTAACAAGAATATCTGTAAAATATAACAATTCCCCAAATTGTTGGTTTACTATATACGAGGCGTGTTCAAAAAAGACCGAACTTTTTAAATAGCACGCCAACCGGCACACAGCGCACGCTGCGACTGCTGAGCGCACCTAGCGTCAGGTTTTGACAATAAACTGCCATTTGTCCCGTTTTGTTACGAGCATTAGCCTTTCAGCTACATCTGCTGAACTGCGCACGTGCACAAGCTGTTCGTCTCATTAGTGACCAAGTGACGATGAAAGAGCTTGAAGAATGTGTGTGTGTGTGAAATTTTGCTGCAAACTTGATAAAAATTTTACAGAGACATTTCAATTGCTTAACCAAGCATACGGGAAGGACTGTATGAGCCGAACGCAGTGCTGTGAGTGGTTTAAGCATTTTAAAGAGGGCAGAATGTCGGTCGGTGAAGATCCCAGGCCTGGATGACCTTCCACATTAACAATTGACGACTATGTCGAGAGAGTCTGTGCTGTGATTCGTGGAAATCGTCGTTTAACTGTCCGAGAAGTTGCTGATGAAGTAAGCATAAGCAAAGGATCTTGCAATCAAATTTTTACTGAAAAACTTCAGATGCGTCGCGTCAGTGCAAAATTCATACCGCATTTGCTGACTGACGATCAGAAAGAGAACCATGTTGAAATCAGTCAGGAACTGCCTGCCAATGCAAATGGTAATGAAAACTTTCTTAAGAACATCGTAACAGATGAGACATGGGTTTATGGGTATGATGTTGAAACCAAGATGCAATCGTCATAGTGGATGGGGAAAGGGGCTCCTCGACCAAAAAAAAGTACAGATGAGTCGGTCAAAGATGAAGGTGATGTTGGTTGTGTTTTCTGATTGGAAAGGCATTGTCCATCATGAATCTGTACCACGTGGTCAGATTGTAAACAAACAGTTGTACCAGGAAGTTTTAGCGCATTTGAGGGATGCTGTGTGCAGGAAGAGGCCTGATTTGTGGGAAAACCAGACTTGGATGTTGCACCACGACAATGCGCTAGCTCACGTGTCGCTCCTCATTCGCAGTTATTTGGCAAAACATCAGACATCCATTGTGCCCCATCCACCCTATTCTCTGGACTTAGCCCCAGTAGACTTTTTCCCGTTTCCCAAACTTAAAACCACTTTGAAAGGACGTTGTTTCCAAACCATAGAGGAGATTCAGGAAAATGCGATAAGAGAATTGCATCCCATCACAGAAAGTACATTCCAGGAAGCATTCCAACAATGGAAGAAACATTGGGAACGGTTTATCACAAGTAGAGGGGACTACTTTTAAGGGGACAGTGCTTAAAATTCTGTAAAATGAGCAATAAAGTCTTTATAGCAAAATTTGATCTCTTTTTCAAGACACCTTGTATGTGTAAAAGTGCGTAAGGCTGACAACCTTACCACCATCCTGTGCCGTTATCACAAAATCTGGGAACCTTAACTTCCTAGAACCCTCTGGGCCACTCCAGGCCTGTAATGGGACTGATTTTTTTTTTGTATGTGTAAATATTTCTTAATGACTGGATATGGAACATATAAAATCCTTCAATGAAAAATGTTTTAAGTATGAGCCATCATTGATCTTTCGGTACAGTCACTGTGCCACAAGCTGTAGGACTGAGAAACTGTGCTTGCATTCCAGGTAGGGAAGTCCCTTTCTCATCTCCACAAAGTCCAGACTGTCTCTGGCATAAGCAGCTGACCACTCACCTCCATCTAGGGCCAACACTAAAAACAAGTGGGGCTTCCCATATGCTTGCACTAAGTACACAGCACCAACTTTAACTTTCACTTTTACAACATATAAAGCACAAATTGGATGATAAATATACTGGGTGTCCTAAACAACACTTTACTGAGATGCAGTACAGTTGCACCTGCTTGTAACAAACACTTTCTGCTGGTGTTTGGTTGTAAAGTGTTTCCCTGCAATATGAGTACAAGCTTCACAAAGTGGCCATTAGGACATACTGCACGTAAGATACACATCCATGTCGCATATGGTGAACATCACGGTTTCCATTCTGCAAGAATGAAACGCTGACTGTGTTATACGTATTTCTGAAACTTACAGCCCTGTTTGATTCTCGCCATCTGGACACTGCAACTGTGTCTTGGGTGTTGATAGCAACAGCTTTAGCGTCTTGCACCATGGGTGTCACACCTGCAGTAAGATACAGCAGTACAGTAAACAGAACCAACAGTAAAAAATATTTTTATACAGAAGGGAGTTCTTTTAAACAGATGGATTCACATTCAAAAATTTAAAGTTCTCACAGTGGTGTTGATTAGGATTCAAGTTTTGTGGCATATTGATTGTGTCATTGGGTCAATGAATCCTGACATTTCAAGGTTTGTTGTGTCTTCATCTTCAGGATCAAGCAATTCTTTGAATGCTTAATCCTCCAGCTGGTATGCTTTAAACCTAACTTGAAGGCACTACAATTCCTTTGAAACACTGGAACCTACTCACCCAATGACAGAGCAACACATTTCAGAAGACTTGAATCCTGACTAATTCACAACTATTTAAACACTCTGTAGCAACATCAAAGATTTCTCTATGTTAAATAAAACATGAGCATAATCAAGTACAATAAACTTGAAACAACTCGTGTTGGTTGTAACACACAAAAGCAACTGAGAAAAAACATGAAACACCTGTGAGGGAAATGACAAGAAAATCTGAATCATGCATTTTAAAAATCAGAAACCAAGATTCATTAATGCTCAAATAATCTACTTGGTTTTCCAGCATTAAAAGTCATGTAAACCAAATTACCAAACACACTGTAGATAAAAATTTTATAAGAGAGATTGATGAAATTACAGCGAAACTTAATTAATGTGTCTCATGCACAACTGATGTGTTTTATACCCATGATATTTTGATTGGCGAAAAACCAACACAGTATTGACAAATACATTCCAATATCACTGCAACGTACTTAACAACTACACTTCAAAAAAATCTAACTGGCACAGTGAGTGAGCTACTGGCTGCGCAAACAAATCATGGCTCAATATCCAGCAGGACAAGAATTCATTCTCTTCTCTACAGCATCCAGAATGGCTTTGAGGCCTACAGACTGCTTTTCAGCAGATATTGAGGGCTCGTTCCCTTAAGGTAGTGACCAAGGTGCGGAACTGATCATTCACCTCAATATCTAGAGCCAAGAGTACGAATGAGTGGAGCTACGTATTCAACTACACAGATATGTGTCGCTGAACAATGGGGATACATTCTGAGAAATGCGTCATTAGGTGAGTTCGTTGTTGTGCGAACATCATAGAGTGTACTTACACAAACCTAGACAGAATAGCCTATTACACACCTAGTCTATACACAGCCTATTGCTCCTAGACTACAAACCTGCACAGCATGTTACTGTACTGAATACTGTAGGCAATTGTAACAATGGTAAGTATTATAATATTATATTATAATATCATAATCTTATGGGACCACTTTTGTATATGCGGTCTGTCTTTGACCGAAACGTTGTTATGCAGCGCATACTTGTATTTAGGTGACTTCAAAACATCTCACTCCCAAGAATATCTGTGATGAGATTAAAAGTGTATAATTTCTGACCACATTTATTTAACAAGATAACTTTGTAAAGAATACAGAAAAAAGAAATAATGTCTCTGACACAGAAGCATGAGCTGTGTATTCCACACTCCATCTCTTTTATTTCTAAACCACTTCTGTAAGCAAATAACCGCAAATAAATTACATAAATGTCTCTGGCACTTACTTGCCTGCACCTGATCAGATGCACTATTTACACGGGCGATGAACTGTGGGTCTTCTGAATTGTCGGACTCTTGTTTGGCGACCATCAGAACTCGGTTTGCCAATCTACAAACACATACACAAAATTTTCAAATGATATTAATTACAAATATAACCAAAACATATAGACCAGAAGGCAGTTTTAATACACACTTGACAGTCAGCCAGTGAATCTGCTACAGTATGTTCTTTGAGGTTCTCCTTGGTACTTCTGGATGAATGCAAGATAGTATTTTGAAACAGCTTGTTCCACCCACTTAAAATGCAGCTATCATGATAATCAGCATTTTCCTTTCACAGCAAAATAAGAACTGACGCTGGCAAGCATTCAGTAACTTGATATGTACAGACATTCAGAAAACATGCAGTTACTTAAAAAACAGAGACTGGAAGTTGTTATGTATTAACATTTAAAAAAATACTTAAAATAGAAAGTGCTAACAGAACATAATGAACATGAAATAATATACAGGAAAATACAAGTAAGGCTTCTGAAGGGAGGTGAAAGCACAAGAAGTGCACTGTGTGACAGAATTGTAAATGATACGGTAGTAGAAGTTAACATTAAATATGGCGGTAAATATTTAGATTTGATAGAAATAAAGTGACGAAGAGGCTGTTAGATTTACAAATGAACAAACAGAACAAAAACTGGAAAGCTGTAGCAATGAAAATGAGCAGGAAATGTAAAAATGCTAGAAAAAAGATAAAACAGTACAGAAGTAAAAAGTTAAAAGACAAAAATATTGGAAACTAAACTAATGTCATCGTAAGACGGTACACACTCATTTTAATGAAAGACTGATTATGATCAAAAAGACGATTTTAAAACGGAAGAACAGAACATAACATAGAAGGGCGGGCAACACAGAGACCCCAACTTCTATTCAGCTCTTATACTCAAACATTCAGCAGTCTCATACCTTGATAACAGTGCAGTTTTCTGCTGATGAAGACGTACTCAAGTCACCTGGTTTTTTTAAAAAATTTGAAAAGGTAACTGAAAGTAAAATTCCAAAGCAAGGTCCCAAGACCAAGATGCAAACAACAGGTGCGAAATGAAGACAAAAAGGTGGGTGGGACAAAACACATGACAGGAAACGTGGGGAAAGGAAAGGTGACGAGGAGGAGCTTTGGGAAGACAGACTTGGTTGTTACACACAAATGGAACTGGTGGCGGAAGAAGCAGCAAGGAAAGATTGTGTTAATCATGTAATCTGTAGCTTTGCATATGGCCACTCCAATTCTGCACGATTCTTACAAATTTCCACTAAAACGCATGTCACAAACTACCCTACCTTCAACTGAATACTCAGGCAAACCAAAACTCTTAGACACTACATGTGCAATGACATACCTTGCAATACTGGCAGTATTGTCAACCATCTTCTGTGGTTGGTTCTTGCGAACTGCTTCTTCACAAAGGATTGAGTGTTTCTGGATCTGTTCCTCTGTAATGCAAACACAGAGACACAAATTTTAACATCTTCATTCACCCCTTCCTTACTTATTATTTTATACTACACTATTTCAAACTTTAGTGGGTAAAGCACACTTCTCTCCTGTCCACCTTCTCCACATGCTACACAAGACACACGTTCCTCCTTACAAGCTACTCAACTCACACACTTTAAACACACAACAGACAGTAAATACTAACACTAAATCAAGGTACAAGTTTCATGTAGGAATCGTACTCTCTTTACAAAATGCAGGGTAAACATCTAAATGAAGTTCAGGGATAATGCGCATTATTTACATTGGGATTTGGCAAGGGCCAAACAAAATAAATGCAATATGGAGAAAACTCTTAGATCAAGAAACTTTCTATCACGATCCTACTGTATAGCATGAAAACAAACTGAAAGAATAAAACTAGCACAAAACTGACTGCCCATCAAAATACTCTTTTGCTCCTCAAAATACTTATTTTCCATCTTATGTTTATTAGACTGTGCATCATCTTGATACTTCAGTAAAGAGAGACCAACTTGATGTCACTTGCTTTATTATTTCTTTATTTATTGCTCAACATGTTTTGGACGTTAATACATCCATCCTCAGGAGCTTGCGACTTATTTGCTGAGTTATTTCATGGGTTGTATTGCTCTGGTTCGATGTGTGTTGGTGTTACGTTGTGGTTTGGCTGTGGTGGTGTGGTAT
>Ga0123355_10006266_pt1 | contig 17584 bp, 12 predicted proteins | sample TergutEmb28metaG_3_FD_89872 | JGI IMG/M metagenome (GOLD analysis project Ga0123355, IMG submission 89872) | Embiratermes neotenicus P1 segment gut microbial communities from Petit-Saut dam, French Guiana - Emb289 P1 | ecosystem: Host-associated > Arthropoda: Insects > Digestive system > Gut ...
CGCAAGGGCAAATGGAAAGTAAGCGAGCAAACACAGAGCTTTGAGCAGATTGTTTCATATGGTTGGAACTAACTATAAAAGTGGATCAAAGATTGGGGTCAGGTCACCCTTCGCGAACCGCTAATCCCAACTGTAACTCACACAGGAACAGGTACTCTGACAGCTGAACTTATACCTTTTCACATAGCTCTTGCGCATGAATTAATTCATGCAGATAGAATGGCAAGAGGCGTTTTCTTTAACCCGTATGACCCCAACACTCTAATACAGCATACCTTTCAGGCGGTGATGCGCAGGGGAGACTCAATCGAATTAGAAATCTTGACCTTGTGGGTGCTCAAAGAAGAGTTGGCAACAATTGGAGTTGGCAATTTTCACACAGTAAATTGCGTCACAGAAAATGATATACGGCAAGAGCAGGGATGGCCTCTCAGAGGAGCCTATAGTACTAGAAATATGGATTATAGGAGATAATCAGTGAAGAGGTTGGCAATTATCGGTGCGGCAATTGTGCTTCTGGGGGCTGCCATCCTTGTGATGTTTTGCATGCTTGATGAGAGGGATAATGAGCTTGGAGAAGTAGTCATGAAGCTTAGCGTTCAACCTGGACCGTTTTACATTGAAGTACATTATGATGAAGCAATTGGTCGCTCTGAACTTATCGTTTACGAGGGAGAACTTGATGTGTTCAATCCGGCACACGATAGTGATGATATAACATGTATCGAGGATTTCTTCAGTGTTATCTACAGAAGAAGCGAAGTAAGGTTAAGCTCAGAGCAGGTTAGAGGTATTGTAGAACTTGTCAATGAGCTTGAGGCAAGCGGATATGTGTACCATCCAAATCCCATTTTGGGATGGAGTAGACACGCTGCTCTTTCATACAATGGTGTGACCTATAGAATGGATACTGACGGTGAAGGAACAGGGCTGCTATATAGTATAGTTGGCAAGATAGTCTCTCTATCGCCTATTCAACCAGATAGGTTCTTTTGGATTGATGATGACGCAATAGTTGTCAATATACTGGGGTGCTATAACTTAGATGCTTTCTCAGATGTAGCCAGTTTAAGCGGATGGCTTAACCTTCGTCCTGACAACAGCTTTGAAATTCGAAAAGGGTTAGATAAAGATAGTGAGCTAACAAGTGCTGGTAGATGGACTAGTGAAATGCATGTAAATATCCACCTCGAAGAAGTGCATAGCGTCACTCTAATCTTTGATGACCAAGAGACAGGTGATAAAACACTGATCCTCCTATTTTTCGATGGTGCGCTTCGGGGTATAGAAGAAAGAGATGAATCGACAGCGAGCACTGAAATAGATCCACAATTGTTGGAGATAATAGAAAGCCTAGATGGAGTATCTGACCTGTCTGACTTATCTGACTGGCTCGACTCGCTTCAATCTGGGTTTTCAAATGAGCCTACACCACCTTAGGACCACTAGCAGACAACATGACAACGAAATCCATTCGTATAGCAGCATGAGCCGTAGAACGAAACTCATCACGAAGTGTGTAGCAGTGTTACCAGCGGTATAAACTGACCCCTGGCATAACGGAATAATTGACCCCCTTAAGAAGTATTCCCCTCTTGGAAATCTACGCAGTCACTATCGCTCGCAATACTTGACAGTGCCATCATGATCATATGATATAATATAAGTAGTAATTTGCTTCAGATTTTTGTGTTACCGCCGTTCGCATAAAAATGTGGGGGTCGAAAATGTGAGAATCAAAAAATGTGAGAGTCAAACCTTTTTAACTTAATAGGCGTTTTCTTGATATCTCTGTGCGTTATCGTGCTTTGATGAAGCAATATGTGCGGCTACTATATGCGTTTAAATCACAAACGAATGGAGTAGCAAGATGAGAGAATTATGTACAAAAAAGAGAGTGCAGCTAGTTGTCGTAGTGGTCATCTGTTTAATGGTCACCTTACCCTTTTTTGCAGCAGCTAGCAGTGAGGATGATGTGGGTGCTCTTGAGGCTGCTGCCAGCGATGTTCCCATTAACACTAGTAATCTCAATTCGGTCGAGGATATCTTCTCTGTGGAAATTCCTACGGATTCTGTTCCTGTGAGCACTTGGGCACAACTTAGTAGTGCGATGGGTGACCCTTCAGTTTCTCATATTCATCTTATAGCCGATGTGAGACGCGGTGGCAGTGCGGTCTTGCCAGCAATTCAGCGCAGCCTTGTGATTGATGGTCAAAACCACATCATCGATGGAAGAGGTGGATCTGGTGCCCCTGGTGCAGGTACGCAGATTGGACCAAACAGCAACTTGTTTCGCATGAATACTGCTGGGGTCACCACGCGAGAAAGTCTCACCGTGCAAAATGCAAGGATTTTCCACACAGCACCTACAGGATTAGGCGGTCGCATGCCGGCATTTGCCACTGTTTCCAGTGCAAGTGCCACCACAGAAGCATGGACTCGCAATAATGCTGCTTCATTTAACTGGACACTCAATTTGCGTAATGTTGTCGGCAATGCTGCGATAACTAGTAGTGGAGCAAACTTCCTATCTTTATCAGATGGAACGGTCAATTTTGCTGGCACTAATAGTTGGCTCAGTGGTGGCGACCATATTCCGGTAAACGTGCGACAGATAAATGTAATTGATGGTAACACTACCATAGGAACTACTGGCGCTGCTGGCGATGACTGGAGAATTGGAATTAGGATGTGGCCTGCAGTTGCCTCGCGCGGAGTGGGCATTACAGTGAGTGGTGGTGGCAAATTTAATGTCAGTAACAACACCAGCAATCACACCATTAACATGTCTGCAGAAGGCAGCCAATTGGCTGGTCCAGCACATATTGTTGTCACAGGTGATGGTTCAGAGCTAAATACCTCTGCTAGTAACGTTACTGATAATGCGCCACGTGGTGGCAGGGGAGCAACCATCCTACTTCGTGCTACAAGCGGAGGAGTGTCTGTTACTGACGGAGGCGCCCTTAATGTCACCGGTCCTACCAACACGGGAAACAGGGGTGCACCTGCACTGTTGCAAGAAATTCCTGGTGGGACATTTCTTATCGATGGAGAAAATTCACGCGTTGATGTACGAGGAAGAAATACAAGAACTGCTGAATTTGCTACTCTGGAGTTTCGCCAAGGTGCGAATCAAAACTTTCACGTTCGCAATGGGGGAGAATTGTATGTTTTCCGCGATAGAGCAGCAGGGGATACTACTGCGCGCGCAGGAGCAGCAGTAAGCTTGCACAATGCTCAATTTGAAGTAAGTAGTGGTGGCAAGGTCTATATTGAGAATATGGGCAGAAACACTGCCATGAATCCTACGACAAATGTTAGGGCAGGTGATAACGCTGCTCTTGAATTTGCTGCGAACGGATTTGGATTTCGTGTCATGGATGAAAATTCAGATGTTACCCTGATCGCACATCGTGGGTCAGCACTTAATGCAGGAAATCGCTCTAATGGCCATATCGAAATTGGTCCAGGTGCAGCATTTACTGCGCGCGGACGCACTGCAACTGCTGATGGTGCAATATTTATGGCGACAGGTGGCAACAATCATTTTGTCATGAACAATCCACTCTTCTATGACTTTGCCAATATGCGTCCTGGCACTGGCACAAATCCTTTGGCAACGTCTGGTGGAAGAGTGTTTGCTTTAGGTGCAGCATCAGGCACTGCATCTACTAATAGCAGTTTTACCAGCAGTGAATCTGATGTTTCTGTATGGATACGAGGAAGGCAGGCATGGGACGCTCAGCCGGAACGCAGTTGGCTTGGGATTGATTACAGACTTACAGGCCTTCAATTGCGCAGTGCCACCAGCAATAATCCCAACTTTCTGAATTTTTACAATGAGGCACCCAACAGTCAGAGGGTAGAGAATTACACTCGTATTATGGCAAACAATGCTGCCCCTCAGGTTGTAGAGCCTGCTTTTACTTTGACAAATGCTGATCGTCACGTCCGCATGTCACTCAGCGTTCCTGAAGGACGCGATCGTATAGGGCGTCCCATTCAAGATAATGAAGCATGGGGAACTTTTCAAGTTGAGCCTGCAAGCGGAGGTGCTGCCTATGTTGTCAGCAGCGCACAAGGAGGATCTGAAAATCTGCGCTCCTTTGCGCGAGAAACTCTTTATGAAGTGCAGACCGATATTCAGGTAGTCTCGGGCACTCTTCGATTAAGCCCTGATAATAGCGACTATCTACTCGCCGGAGACACCTATACCCTGATCGATCTATGGAGATCATTTGGACCAGACGACGTATGGCGACACACTGCATTTTCAGACATGATGGGCATGCCTATGACTGTCGAAGATGTTGTGCCGCCTGTCCCTGCAGAGCTTGACACACCCATTATTTATACATGGACTGAGGAATTTACTGGCGTGTGGAGTTTTGGGTGCGATTATGACAATGGTCCTGTGGTAGGGACAGAAGGAATCAAGGCCTACGTTCAAGCAGGCGGCTTTGACAGTGGTGGTGCACGACCACTGTCAGGCACGGGTGAAGTTTTTGCTGACGGTACCTGGGCTTACTCTCCTGAACCAGGGCAACTGCAGTCAGGTGACATGGTCTATCTTGTGCTTGTAGACGATCAGGGCAATGAAAATCCACTTATTCCAACACCTTATAGGGATATGCTGATTCCTGCAGCGCCTTTCAAGATTGTTGCGGGAGAAGAGGAGGCCCCTTATGTAGTCTTTTATCACTTCGACGGTGCCGAAGATCGAAATAGGGCACCCTTTCATGTGGGAACGACTATGTGGCGCGGACCTGGAACATTTACACCCGTGACTTATGGTGAGGATTTTCCCAGCGCACCTGCAGAGGCGCGCGTTGGTTACCGACTAGACAGAGTCGATCCTGGAATGACTACAAATATTGACCGCGAGGTCAATGTAATCCGAGTATTTTATGTATTGGATGAAGGCCAGAGAGTAACTATCCCGCTTGAATTTCGCTTTAATGGCGAAGTACATTCGAGTCATCCAGATGGAAAATACTTTATTGAGCCGCAGGTTTTAGGCATTGTTCAAGAAGATGATATTTCTTTGTCAAATATAAGTGAGGACTCTGCTCCGCGAGGCTTCGTCCCGTATTCTCAAAGACGTACGGTACCTGAAATTTCTGCCGAAGGCGTACCTGCCGCAGACTTAGAAGGTCGAACGATAAGGGTCAATTATGCAACAACATGGCAGGAGCTAAACGTTGCCGCAGAGATACGCGGAGACGATGCCGATACAAGTCTAAATATGAATTACGCACTATACCTTTTTGATGCCCACGGAGAACCTATGCCTGAGGGAACTGAACTTACTTGGATGCTTCATATACCCCTCCTAGAGAGCGGGGGCGACACTGCCGAAGAAAATGACAGTGAGGAAGAGGTCGAAGAAGGGGGAGAGGATGGTGCCGACAACAATGAGGGTGGAGACGGTGACCCTGATCCGGAGACAGGTGTCTTCATTGTTGGGGCAAACGGACGTTTGAATTTTTCACTGGGGCACATGCACAATATAACAATTGGAGATATTCGCTCTGACTGGCAATTGCAAATGAAGCAAGAAAGATTGCCTGACTATAGCCTGCTTAGAGATAGCTCATTTGAAGAGTATGAAGCTGTGGATTCCTGGGATACAGGACGCTTACTCATGGACAACAGCGATGGTTCATTCTTATGGGTTAACCAAAGTATCTTTAGAGAGATAATTCCAACAGGAGCATCCTTAGGAGGCCTAGGAAGGGGCATTGTTAGTTGTCTAGCATTGTCAGCCATAGTAATGGCAAGCACGGGAGTTATTATCCTTGTCGCCAGAAAGCATAGGAAGGAACTTATAAGGTTGTCTAGTCACGTCCAATGATGGTCCTAGGCTTAGCAGCATAAGGTTGCCTGTATTAACTTAGAGCTTTTAACAATAGGTGCGCCAAATAGACGCACCTATTGCAATTCAGGGCACAGATCAACAATCTTCTTGGCTTGATGCTTGCCCAAGCATTAGCCATTAAGACCACAATGAGGCTGTCCTTAAGGGACTTGCTCAAACTTAAGTAAATGTCGGATAATGTATCTTATGGTAATTTTATTATTACCCTTATTACCCCTCACTACCTAATAATAGTGCCTTGCACTACTGCCCTGCAGCTAGTCTTCAATATATTCAATTGGAATGTTGCGAGACTGAGCGAATGCCTCAAATTCTTCCTGTGTAATATCAATGACGCTAAAGTTTAACGAGGCAAAACGACGTCCATTCACGATGAATCTTAATGCGCCACTTCTCTTTGAGATTAACACTTGGTCTAGCATGGCACGGTCAGCTCTGCGCGTCACAAATAAGAAGTAACGATAACTCATCTCGTTACCCTTGATTTCAAAACGCTCGAAGGTTGCAACTACCCAGAAGACCATCGTGATAGCAGAGCTTATAGTTGCGACCAGAAAGATAGTTCCCCACACCTCTGAGGGTGCACCGTCTTGACTCCAGAATGTGTACAGGGCTACGAGGGACAGGCCAAAGGCTCCCAACAGAAGCACTAACCTTGCGTTGAATCTTACCGTGATTGTCAAATTGTCAGACATAATCTTTTCTCCCAATTCTAGTTTGAAAAACAAAAAGTCTGCCGCACTTCCATCTTACCCGATAACTTGCAAGTGATACAATGTTTGATTGCTGATTATAGGAGGATTAATGGAGCGCACTTTCGCCGTATCAGATACCCCACTTGTTGGAGTCATCATGGGCAGCAAATCTGATTTGCCCACCATGCAAGAGGCAATTGCTGTCTTAGAAGAACTAGAAATTTCATATGAGGCAAAAGTCGTATCAGCACACCGCACGCCTGATCGCATGTTCGCTTATGCTGAAACTGCTCGTGATCGTGGCTTGCAGGTCATAATTGCAGGAGCTGGCGGAGCAGCCCATCTACCCGGTATGGTAGCTGCAAAAACAAGTCTTCCTGTTATTGGGGTTCCTGTTCAGTCAAAAGCTTTAGATGGGATGGACTCCCTTCTCTCGATAGTCCAGATGCCCGGAGGTTATCCTGTCGCCACTGTTGCTATCGGGGCTGCGGGTGCAAAAAATGCCGGATTGCTTGCGACTTCGATTTTAAGCTGTGCTAGCGATGAAATAGCAAAGCGCCTTGATTCTTATCGCAGCGCGATAACCGCCTCAATACTAGAAGGTAGTGAGCTTGATGAACTTGGATAATGTGCAGCAGAGTATGCAAACTGCAAATAACCCTATTCTCCCCCCTGCTACCATTGGGATTATTGCTGGTGGTCAATTGGGCCGGATGATGGGAATCGCTGCGCGCCAGATGGGCTATAAATTAGCTGTACTTGAGCCTGGCAAAGATTCACCACTTGCACAAATAGCTGACATTGAAATAAATGCAGACTACGATGACCGTGTTGGTCTTGAAGAACTGCTTGTAATTTCAGATGTTGTAACCTACGAATTTGAAAATATCCCCTTTGCAACAATCAAAGAAGTGATTGCAGCTGACTTTGGCTATCTGCCACAAGGACACCTGCCTTTGAAAATCACACAGAATCGTCTGCGTGAAAAAAATTCTGTAGTAGAAAGTGGCTTTAAAACTGCCCCTTATGCCGATGTAAGCGATGAGACTAAACTGCGTGCTGCACTTGATGAAATTGGATATCCTTCAATCTTGAAGACTGTTAGCGGAGGCTATGACGGCAAGGGTCAGTGGAGGCTAAAATCAGAGGCAGACCTACCTGAAGCACTTGAGGTCATCAAGCAGGCGGAGTGCATCCTTGAAGGCTTTGTTCCCTTTGATAAGGAAATATCAGTTATTGTAGCGCGCAGCACAAAGGGTGAAGTTAAGACCTTTCCTATCTTTGAAAATGAGCATATTGATGGGATTTTGCACTTAACAAGTATTCCTGCAAAAATTTCTGACACGGTGGAAGCAAAAGCGCATGCTCTTGCCAAAGAGCTTATTGCAAACCTGGATCTTGTTGGCACCTTGGCTATAGAAGTGTTTGTTGTCGGTGACGAAGTCCTGGTTAATGAAATGGCACCCAGGCCTCACAATTCAGGACATTTGACCATTGATGCCTGTAACGTTTCCCAATTTGAACAGCACCTACGTGCCGTATGTGGCTTGCCCCTTATCGAACCAGAGATGATAAGACCCGCAGTAATGGTCAATCTTTTGGGGCAGCACGTTTCTTATGCGCTAGATATGTGGAAGACAGAGAGGTTTTCTCAGGGTCACTTACACCTTTACGGAAAAGATGAAAATATCCGAGACCGAAAGGTTGGGCATTTAACCTTTTGTGACAAAGATATTGGCCGACTTCAGCAAGCAGTAAGCGCCTTTTTGAAAGACTTTCCCGCCTAGTGCTATTCGGTGGGATCCTTTGGTTCTGGATCATGTGGGACAAAGATTTTTTCGCATGAAAGCCCGTAGTCATTTGCAGGTTTTCTAAGTGTTGCCCGTGCTTTTGCACGGTATACATACACCTTTTCTAGACTTTCAAGCTCAAAAAATGTGGATGTCTCAAAGAGGTCTGAGTCATATTTACGCGCCTCACGTACCGTTGGCAAGAGTTCTGCTTTTGATTGTTCCAAAGCTTCGCTTACCAAGGTGTTAAGCAGGTAAAAGAAATCGCCTACATCGCGTCCAGCTCTCTTAGCTGAATTGGGTAAAGGTAAGGTGTCGACTAGAGGTAAGAGTACTTGCAGGCGTTCAGAAAGTTCTTGAAGTTGCCAGTGCTCTAATGATCCATCGGCACGCTCAATTCTTTCAACTGCACTATCTATCTCAACAAAAGAGTGTACTAGTTGGTTAAGTTGTTTTACATAAAGTGGGTTCCTCATGCAGTTATTTTATCATCAGGCTTAAGTGGGAATACGCTTCACCACAAAACAGTGATGAATGTTGGGCGATCTCTCAAAGTCAGCAGGTATAGTCTGCTTGCTGATGTCTTCAATGCTTACACGCGCCTTTGCTAAAGCTTCACTGTTTGGCTTAAAGCTGCGCAAGTTCGTAGAGAAGATCACTTCCCCATCGTGTTTGAGCAAGCGCGATATATCAATCAGTAGCTCAACATGATCTCGCTGTACATCCCAGCTCCTCTTCCCCATCGCAGACGAGCTTGAAAAGGTGGGCACATCAACAAAGACAAGGTCGTAGGCTGGTTTTCTTAAGGCTCTTTGCTCGCTTATCCAACGCAAAGCATCAGCCTTTTCAAAGCGCACATCTATGTCACGTTTATCCGTGAAGCCATTTAGCTTCATATTGCGTTTTGCCCAGGCAAGGTAGGTGCTTGATAGGTCAAGCGTTGTGACACTTTGTGCCCCGCCGTCAGCCATATAAACGCTGGCAGACCCTGTGTAGGCAAAAAGATTTAAGCAATCGCGTCCTGCAGATTTATCACGTAGTAGAGCTCTTGCTTGGCGGTGATCCAAAAAGATGCCCGTATCAAGCTTTGAAGCAAGGTTAACTTCAAAGGTAAGCCCGCCTTCATTTACAAGGTATATCCCAGGAAGTCTACTGGCCTTGTCACTGTCAGACGATCTTGCCTCCTGGCTATATTGAGATCCACCCTTTGCCTGTTCACGTTGCTTCAAGAATACATCTTGAGAGCGCAGGTCAAACTCTGCTGGAGCAATACGCAGGACTTCAGCAAGACGTGCCTGCGCAAGTGTCTCGTCTACATCTTTAGGGGCTTTATATTCAGCAATATGTAGCCAAGACTTTCCTTTGTCGTAGGTGCCCTTTGCCCCTTGGTAAAGGTCAATTGCCACATTAAAGTCAGGTAAATCTGCATCATAGACACGGTAGCAACTTACATCAGTGCGCCGCGCCCACTTGCCACGATGCTTGCTCATCTTTGCAAGACGATTCTTAAAGGGAGTCGAATCAACCTGAGCTGCTGCGTGCAATTTAGGGGCATCAATGGGCTTCTCTGTGTCCTTCTTGTCACTTTTCCATACTCGGATGTCAGACTCAATAGGCCCATTCATGGCTTTGAGGCGCATGCTAGGGCCTTGCTCTAGGACCTTAGTGATATAGTTTTCTGACAGCTTGTCAGGCGTAATAATTGTCACTGCGCTTGATCCTGCTACGTCTGCCCCTGTATCTGTCAGTATTTTGGCGTACTGAGTAAGCTCTGCATACACCGCAGGAAGCTGTGCTGACGATGACAGACGTTGTCCGTACGGAGGATTAGTCACAAGGAGGCGTGTCTCTTTGCGAATGCTGGCAGAACCTCTGCTTTGCTGTGCAAGCTCGTCTGCCGTAAGCCTTCCTTTAAAGCTTATATATTTGAGCAAATTTGCACGCTTGGCACTCTCTACAGCAATTTGAAGAGATTTGGCATCGCTGTCGTGTGCAATAATCGAAGGGGTTGCTAGCTCTGATAAGACTTCTGCGCTCTTTGCAGCACGCTCATCAGCCTCATCAAGCAATTTGAACCAAAGGTTCTCATCATACTTTTGCCAGCCCTGAAAGCCCCAATAATCCCGCAGCAGTCCAGGGGCTCTGTCAGAGACAATCATCGCTGCCTCAATAGGGATAGTTCCTGACCCACAAAAAGGATCAAGCAGGATCGTTGCATCAGGCCTACTAAGAACAGCAGGGGTATTCCACCCAGAGGCTAGTAGCATCGCTGCTGCAAGACTTTCTTTGAGGGGTGCAGAGATAGCCCTGCTTTCAGCACGGTAGCCACGGCGATGTAGCGGCTCTCCGCTTAAATCAAGGGCAACAGTTGCTTTTTCCCCGCGCACATTGATATTGATTAGCACATCAGGACGCTCACGCTTTACATTGGGCCTGATCCCCCCATCGCTCTTGCCTCTGATGCGATCAACTATGGCATCTTTAGCGCGAACGGCTATGAATTGACTGTTGCGCAGATTGTCATTGCGACCAAAGGCATCGATGGAAAAGCTTCCATCAGCAGCGATGTGGTTTTCCCAGGGCATTTTGTAAAGCGAGTTATACAAAGTGTCTGAATCTTTTGCGACAGCACGCTCAAGGATGAGCAAGACACGACTGGCAGTACGTAGCCACAAGCACGCCTTCATGCCATCTTCGATTGTGCCAAAAAAAGCTACCCCATTGCTAAGAGGGCGTATGCGTCCAATAGACAAAGTTCGCAATTCGTCAGCTAGAAGCCCCTCAAGTCCTCGTCCGCAGGTGGCAAAAAATTCATAAGTGTTCATTTTCGTTTCCATGTGTTCCAGTCTAACAGTAGCACCAAAGCAGACACCATTCCTTTATTCAGTGAGCTGTGCCCTTTTCCTCCGGTGCCTCTTCGCTAGGTACTGCGAAACAAAATAGGCAGTCATGAGAATCAGTACAATTATGAGCGGGATCAAGCATGCATTTATAAAATCGCCAAAATCTCTACGAGTTTGGGCTAAAGGATCTCTGCTTGACCCTTCGATGCTCAGAAGTTGTACACGACCCAGTGTCGCCTCCGCACTCGCAAATATATCCATCGCTGGATTATAGTCAAGGCAATTGGGGTTATCAAAGCTGCCATCAGCAATTCCTTGACTCCCGACCTTTTTGATGAAATCACCCTCTTCAACATCAAGCACCGCAATAGAGAAGTCAAACATATCAATAATATAGATATGTCCGTTGTCATCCAGTGCTAACCCTTTGGGCAGCTGCAGATTTGCAGGAAACTCTAGCTCTGGCGTTGTTGTGTCGGCAGCGCGTCCACCAGAAATACCTTGGTTTCCTGGAGGCCCCAAAAGTATTTCATAAAGGGGTATTCCCTCTTCGTCGTACTTTACAAGCCTATTGCCAAATGAATCTAGAACAAAGGAATTATTACTTTCATCAAGTGCCAATGCATGAACATAATCAAAATGATTAACTTCATCCTCTGAATCAGCAGAATGCATGCCAATGAAATCCCCGTTGTAAGTAAACTGCGCAAAGCCTCTTCTGCTGCCGACAAGTAGCAGGTCATCATTTGCAGCTACTGCAGTTGGCCCCTCTATCTGGATGGTAGCTTGATGAATGAAATCACTGTCAAAAATTTGGACTCTGTCATAAGTCTGCTCTGCCACATAGAACCAACCCTTTGACGAGATCGCAATGCGTGTTGGAAATATCATCTCATTGACGCGCCAGTCAGCATTAACAATCTGCATAAGGCGTCCATTGAGGTCATATTGAACTAATCTGAAGCGAGCGCTATCGGTAATCCAAATCGATTCCCCATCAGCAGAGAAGGCAACAGAGCTAGGATTGATTAAACCCTGATCTGTTGCATCATGACCATAGATTGACCTAATCCAAGCAATGCCTGCTGTTTTCCTGTCGTCAAATAAGCTTACTCCACCAGGACGTAGGAGAGCATACAGGGCGATGCAGGCTGCAAGAATGATAATGACAAGAGCAAGCAGGATGAAAGTGATCACCGTACGAGTACGACGAATTGTCCTATTGTAAGAATCGAGCCTAGCTAACTCTTTTTCAGTGGGCATCAATTCGCCCGTCGCATTATTCATTAGTTGCTCCTCCTGCCTCTTCCAATCCTGCCAATGCTGCTGTATCGTCAGGTATAAACCTCAAAACTTCATTAAAGTCTGCAATGGCACCCTCGCTATCACCCTGAGCAAGCCGAGCCTGCCCTCGAAAGAGGAAAACATCTGCCATGGTGGGTAGTCCTTCTGCTGCAATATCAAGCATCTCAATTTGCTTTTCATATTCACCTTTGGTGTGATAAAGAAACGAGAGTGAAATTGCAGATTCATAGTAATTGGAATGCATGCCAAAGCCTTGAGCCCAATTTGGTTCAATGTCACTATTGAACACACGGTCAAAATCTTCGCGTAACCTACGCATCACTTCTTCAAAGCGCTCAATGGCAAGCTCTTCGTCGTCTTGTATATGCGCTAAGGTTGCATGGGCAAATAAAAGCCCTTGATTGCGCTCCTCATCAAAAGCATTCAGTGCAAACCCCTCTTGAATGGTAGCTTCTGCCTGTATGTAAAGACCGTTTCTAATTTGGGACAGTGCCAGTCGACTCATAGAGTTTGCTGTGCGCTCTGAATCAACATAAGCCTCTGAGCGCATAACGCTAAACTCTTCAATCGTAGCTGTCCTGCCCTTGTCGAAGTCAATTACACCTGTCATATAAGCAAAAATTGCCGTCAGTAAAGCGCCAACAATAAAGATGCCAGTAAGCACAAAAAGAGTGCGTGTATAGGGGTCTGATCCTGCAGACCTAGGTCTCTGATTCATAAATTCTCCTTAGATTGCGCAATTGGATAGATTTGCATCACTCATCTTAAAGGCGTCTGAGTAGAAGCTTCAGCTTTGGATTCAACGGAAATGGAAGTATCAAGAGGGAGCATCTTTTACAGATGCTCCCAATTTGATAGGACTGTCTAATAAGCAGCTAACAAAGCCAGGTTCATGTAGTTATCTGTAAAGGAATAAACGTTGTGAACCTGAAACCGGTGAACCATTCCATGATGGATTATCCAAAACAGGGATGGCTGGACGGAAGGGGCTACTACTGCCCGGACTCCAACCTTGTGTCCATGCATGATTAAGCGCATCTGCGCCCACAGAACCTAAAGCTTCCCGCGAGGCAGAATCTAAAGAGACATGACATTTCAGGCATGAGCCATCAAGGAGGCCAGTTCCTGTGCCAGGAAGACCATTGCGACCAGACGTTACCCCCGTTAGGACTTGCCAACTTTGATCTGCAAATGAAACATTATTGCTTGTTGGTCCCCAAAAGCGAGATCCTCCATTAGGAATTGCCTCTTGCATCACGCTTTGAGAGCCCTGTGGAAGCGTCATATTTATGCCCGTTCCTGTAGGTCCAAGGCTCAAGGCATCAGCACTACGAGCAATATTTCCACCGTACATCCAAAGGTTACCTGCAGCCATCATGTTTTCTTGCTGTGTGCCGTCAGCTAGCCATTCATACACTACAATATTGCGATTGCCATGCGGCCATGCAGTAGAGTTAGTAGCTACGCCAACCATATCATGACACTGATCACAGCCGTAAGCTGTGCGTCGAACATCACGCGCACCCTGATTTGTTGAGGCTGTTGGAAAGCCAGCTGGTGAGCCAGAATGACAAGGGCCGCAAGCTCGATTTGCTGCACCTGCTACTCGAATGGAAGGTAGGATATGACCCGTGATTTGATGAGTGTCGCCTAAGGAGTTATCGCGGTCAAAGCCCATACCCCAATTGAGATTAAACATGACTGTGTTTACGTGACATCCAGACTCACTGCAAGTATACGCAGTCGCAAGCGAGCGCGCAGCACCAAAATTAGGAGCAGGAAGTCTTATAGGGGCACCAGAGCCTAGTGCGCCTGTAATGGGGGTCTCCCCTGTAGCCCCAAGCGAGCGTGCTCCGTCATACCACCAATAGGGATTACGATTGGGAGAATTGAATATGTTTGTGCCAGAAGGAAAGGTTTCAGAATTCGGAGGAACATCTAATACCATGCCGCGTAAGACACGCCCCTCGTTGATCTCTCTAATAATCTGAGCATCACGAGTTTCATCACCTGTGTTTGTGGGTGAACCATCACTTGACCTGCGGGTATTTCCCAGCATGTACACATTCATGACATTGAATTGCGAACTTGTTAAGCCATGAATACCTGCGTTGTGGCACATTGTACAGCCACGGCCCCCACCAGCACGTGTATGTGGACCACCTTCTCCCCCAGTTTGAGTACCCCACTCTACTAACAGTCGTGATGATTGAGATCCAGAAGGTGTATGACATCCAAGGCAGGTTGTCTGACCTGCCGTCAAAAAGTACTGGTCACGTGCATTTGCTAAATCGTTGCCACTAAGTGTAACAAGCGTAGTTCCCTCTGTCGTTGCATTAGGGTTAACCCCCGATGCACGGTGCGCAGAATGACAGATCGCGCATTTGGTGGTTGTCGTTATATACCCACCATGAACGGTGTTTTGAAGTTGCATGGGAACACCGTTTCGATTCATCTCTGAGCGGGCTTCGGGAAAGGTGATAAAGCCCTGCAGATATTCGTCGTCTAGTTGAGCTTGCGAGCGAAGTGGCGTAAAGCCTCTGTAAGTTGCTTGAGCAACTGCCGCAAACGTCAGAGTGATGGCGGTCACTAAAGCAAGAATTACTATACTTCTCTTCATTATAAGCTCTCCTTTTGAATTTATTTACATGTAAAATACCTCTCTTCATATAGATACACCTCCTTTCCGAGATAGAATGTTCGACCAGTTTAGCGTCTGCGAGGACGACGCTCTTCGCGATCATTGTCACGATTTGGGCGTCCTCCGCCACGTGGTCTACGACTATCGCCTCCGCGTCCCCCTGGGCGCTCTCCCCCACCTTTGTTGCCCCCACCACTGCTAGGTGGTGCATCGGGCTTATCTAGGCGCTCAAGAGAAATCTTGCCGCGGTCGTCGATTTCTAATACTTCTACTTGAACCTCGTCGCCAATGTCAAGGACGTCTTCGACCTTATCGATACGTCCGTTAGCAACGCGTGATATATGCAGCAGCCCATCTTTGCCAGGACTTAGTTCAATGAAGGCACCAAAGGCCTGAATCGCTACGACACGACCTGTATAAACTTCACCTGGCTCTGGATCTTTAACAATCATGTTAATGCGACGACAGGCTTCTTCTCCACCTGTGTCTTTGCTGGCAACAAATATTGTTCCGTCTTCTTGGATGTCGATGTTTGCGCCGGTTTCTTCTTGAATCGCGCGAATGACTTTACCGCCACTGCCGATGACATCACGAATCTTGTCAACAGGAATCTTGATAGTAATGATGCGCGGAGCATATTGTGACATCTCTTCACGCGGAGTCTCAATGGCCTCAAGCATTTTACCTAGGATGTGTGCACGTCCATCCTTTGCCTGATTGATGGCACGTGTCAGGATGTCTAGCGACAGCCCTTTTGCCTTATTGTCCATCTGCAAGGCAGTAATGCCGTTTGGCGTACCTGCCACCTTAAAGTCCATATCACCTAAGAAATCCTCAAGACCTTGAATGTCTGAAAGGACCGCCATACGGTCGCCCTCTTTGATAAGGCCCATGGCAATGCCTGATACGGGTGCTGCAATTGGTACACCGGCATCCATCAGGGCAAGGGTTGAACCACAGACTGCACCCATAGAACTTGAGCCATTTGACTCTAGAACTTCAGATACAATGCGGATGGCATAGGGGAAGGTTTCCTCATCTGGCAGTACGGGGATAATCGCCTTTTCTGCTAGTGCACCATGTCCAATATCGCGACGCTTTGGTCCACGCATAAAGCCCGTTTCACCTGTGCTATAGGGCGGAAAGTTGTAATGGTGAATGTAGCGCTTTGTTTCTTGCGGATCAATGGTATCTAGGCGCTGACCTTCTGACAGCATGCCCAAGGCAGCAATCGAAAGTACCTGAGTCTGTCCACGCGTAAAGAGCCCGTCCCCGTGACTGCGAGGCAAAAATCCTGCAACACATTCAATTGGACGAATCTCGTCAGTGGCACGACCGTCAGCACGTTCACCCTCATCAAGCACCATTGTGCGCATAACAGCAGCTTCAAGCTTCTTTAGCGCACCCTTGATGTACTTACCACTTTCAGCAAGCTCATCTTCGCTAAATAGTTCCATTAGCTCATCTTTGACTGCTGCAACGTTATCCATGCGTGCATGTTTGTCAGGATTGCGCAGGGCAGCGTCCATTTTGGCACGGCCGCCAGCATCTTCAATGCGAGGAGCAATCCATTCAGGAGCCTCGTCAATTGCAAATTCAAGCGGTGTTGGGGCAAGTGCTGCGATAAAACGCTCTTGCACTTCACAGAACTTTGCAACAACCTCTTGTGCAAACATGAGGGCATCAAGCATGTCCTCTTCACTGACTTCGGCAGCTTCTGCCTCGATCATATAGACAGCATCTTTTGAGCCTCCAACAATCAAATCAAGATCGCTACCCTCAGCTTCTTCAAAGGTGGGATTGACCATAAACTTACCATTTTCATCACGGCAAATGCGCGCACCAGCAAGTGGGCCCTCAAAGGGTATGCCAGCAGCAAGCAAGGCAGCACTTGCACCCATGATAGAGATTACGTCAGGCTGGTGAACCTGATCAGCACCCAGCACGGTAGCAATAATCTGAACTTCATTGCGAAATCCATCAGCAAAGGCTGAGCGGATTGGCCTATCTATCATGCGGGCAGTCAAGGTGCCTTTTTCGCTTGAGCGTCCCTCGCGCTTGATGTAGCCACCAGGAATCTTACCTGCCGCATACATGCGCTCTTCAAAGTCAACAGTCAGCGGAAAGAAGTCAAAATCTTTTGCCTCTTTACTCGCAGTTGCAGTTACCAATACAACGGTGTCGCCTTGGCGTACCAAGACGGCTCCGCCTGCTTGCTTAGCCAACTGCCCTGTTTCCAGAGTATATTCTTTGCCAAACAGTTCAAAAGTCTCGACTATCTTAGTCAAAATAAATCATCTCCTACATCTACAGACACACCCCTTGTGTGCCCACAACCTCTAAATAAAGAAAGAGTGCGGCCAGTGGACGCACTCCCCCATCTTACCTCTTGGTGCGAGTACTCCAGATGGTCAAGATTCGTATTGATTTGC
>Ga0123355_10006267_pt1 | contig 17584 bp, 8 predicted proteins | sample TergutEmb28metaG_3_FD_89872 | JGI IMG/M metagenome (GOLD analysis project Ga0123355, IMG submission 89872) | Embiratermes neotenicus P1 segment gut microbial communities from Petit-Saut dam, French Guiana - Emb289 P1 | ecosystem: Host-associated > Arthropoda: Insects > Digestive system > Gut ...
GCACCTGTTTCTTTTGCTTTGTAATAAGCAACCATTTGACAGAGAATCAAGAATGGAATGCCTTTTGCAACATGTGAAAGCGGTCTGCCGAAATGCTCGGCAATGATATCATTGCAAAGAGTAACAACCTCTGCGCCTTTTTTCTTCAAATCGCTTACCAGATTTAGTTCGAGTTCGTCGCCTGAACCAAGTGCAACCAGCACAAGAGTCTTATCACCGATAAGCACCATCGGGCCGTGGCGTACATCTAATAAGTGGTAGTAATTGGATGGCAGTTGGCAGACTTCCTTGAATACCAGAGAGCCTTCTTCTGCTAATCCCTCCAGCTCAGCATCTGCTAAAATAACGGCGTGATCCCACGGCTTCGGAGCGATTTTTTTCGCGAGAATTTCTGCTCCATTCATATAATCAACGCCTTTATCAAGTACAAGCTGTAGGTCAGACAAGGCAGCTTTATCGTCGGCTAGTTTTGCAGAAATATATGCTCCGATAAAGTAAAAGTTTGTAACGCAACGAGTTTGGCAAACACTTTCATCAAAAGCCCACGGTGTGGATATAACAAGGTCACTTTTTTCGCCAAGAGGTGTACCATCAGCACAGGTTATCGACATCACAGAAACATTGCAATTCTCCGAAAGCATCGCATCATGAGCTAATAATAATTCGCTGGTGCGACCGGATCGAGAAATGAAAACAACACAAGCATTGTCCAGAACTTTCTTGTATCGCTTGATATGCAACAAAATATCTCCGGCAGCCAGCGCGATTGCAGATACACCATTAGCCATGGCACTCATCAGTGCCAGAGATTTTGCAATGCTGTAGCTGGAGCCACACCCTACGAATACAAATCGTTTCTTTCCACACAAGAAGGGGTCGATGTTGTTCCAATTCTCATCAATATATGTTGCTGTTTTCTTTAACGCGTTCCATGTATCTTGCATTTCCTTATAAGTAAAATCCATTTTAATAAGCCTCCCCAAAAAATATTGTTTGAGTGTATTAAACTCTTTCTAATTTTTCTATTAGAGCCGGTATTTGCGAACTGTTAAAATGTTCAAAAGCCAATAATAGTGCGCCGTATAAAGGCTCGAATTTTGCAGTGTGCAGCACACCGCCTATCTCTTCAACGCCATCTTTGAAACCATCGAGGATTAATTTTCCGGATTTAAAAAGCCCGCCCGTACATGATACTTTGAAAGGCTGCTCCTTAAATTGTAATTGATCGCGAATAGCTTTTACGCACAAAAGCAGTTCATCAGCAGCATCATAGTATAGTGATTGGGTACTTTGTGAACCTTCGAGTGCTGCCTTTTTCGCAAGCAGTTGCAATGACGCAACAGTATCACGGTATTCTATATATTCATTGTGCATAAGATCTATAAAATCAAAATCGTTTTGCAGCGAGAACTCATCTTTTACTATATCATACAACCGGTCTTTTTGCATACGTCCATCAGATTGTTTTGAAAACAACTTCATAACTTTACGCCCTATCCAGAAACATGAACCTTCATCGCCGAAAAATTCACTCCAGCCGCCACACCTTGCCGTTGAGCCCTGTTCATCCTTGCCGTATGCAATAGCACCTGTACCGGCAACGACATTGATGCCGGGAGATAATCCAAGTGCTCCGGCCCAGCCAACTTCAACGTCATTTGTCAAATAAATTGGTATGTCGGGAAAAGCGGCGCGTGCGGCTGCATTTAGTTCATGATCACCGTCTACGCTCTCGCCAAAGCAGGGAAGTCCCATAGCGATACCGCCGATTTGTGCGTCCTCGCTTGGAATAAGGCTGTAAACAACTTCTTTTATATTTCCTATAACGGCATCAATTCCGTATTCTCTCCAAGACGCACTGCTTGTAATTTTTGATAGAACTTTCGTTGCATCATGAGATGCAGCACAAATAGCTGTCTTTGTGCCACCTCCGTCTATGCCGAAAAAATATTGCAAACTAACCACCTACTCCTTAACACATGATTTCGTTCAGAGTTTATACTCGTGAACATGTTCAATTCCCTTCATGACAGCACCAAGCATGGTTTCTGTGTGGTTTAGATTGGAAAGAACGAGCTCGGGTGGGAAAGGTGCATGGTTGGCAAGAGTCTTTTGCCATTGTTTGAGGAATAGTTTGCCAATATTATGCCCCAATCCTCCCGCTATAATTACTATTTCCGGATTAAGTATCGATACCAAATTAACAAGCATTATGCAAAAATTCACCGCAATTTCTTCAAGCATAAGTTTGGCATACATATCATCGCCTGTCTTATAATTTTGAATCAATTTAACTATATCTTCATTAAAGTTGCCTGATTTTAAGTAATGCTCAATCTTGCTGATTGAAAGCATTTGTTCAAGTGAACCAACTTCGTCATACTGATTGCTTATATGAATAGGGTCTGTAACCATGAAACCAATTTCACCTGCACTGCCATTTGCGCCTTTATACAGAGTGCCGTCAATTATATGAGCAGAACCAAGTCCAACGCCATAGGCAATATAAGTGATGTCTTTGCAATTTCGTCCTGCACCTTTCCACTGTTCGCCGATGGCACCAAGATTAACGCAATTTTCTAAGATTACATCTGCCTCAAAAGCGTCTTGAAGCATTTCAATCATATCCTGTGCAAAGTAATTCTCGGTATAAGGTGCTAGGTAACTCTTTCCATCTCTGATAACACCGGGTATTCCAATTACGATACATAAGATATCGTCCTTAGTTTTTCCGGATTTTTTTAGAATATCCATTGCAAAACCTTTGATGAGGTCAATGCTGTTTTTGCCGTCTCCGCTAGTTGTATCGTTAGCACTATTTTTGATTTCGGCACTGAGCACTTCATTGCCGAGCAAATCCGCCAACACCATGCGTACGCGAAAACGTCCTAAATCCACGCCAATAATAAAGCCTCGCTCTGCATTGAATGAGAGTAAGGTGGACTTTCGCCCTAATAAATTATCGCCGGCTCCGATTTCTTTAATATAATTCTCGTCTAACAAGCCTTTTGCATTTGAAGAAATTGCAGGGAAGCTCATTTCCAGATGTCGTGATAAATCAGCACGAGACATATTTCCATTGAAACGCAGTGCGTCTAATATCAGGTTTTTGTTATGTTCGGCAATGGTGCCGTTTGATTTGATGTTGCTAGTCATATAAATTTGCTCCAAATAATTTAAGCCAACTAATTATTGTCGGGAAATACCGTTTGCTTTCATTGTTATAATAGGATATATATGCCGTTTTGTCAAATGTATGTTAATGAAATTTGTATACCAAATATCTTTTTTTTGAATTCGACAGGAAATTAGGTTGTTGCAACACTTTGTTGTGCTCGAACTAGCACGAAAAACAGTGAAAATCCGTTTGTTATGCACAATTAATTTTGACTTTTGTTGGTTAAAGTGATGAAATCTCAATTATTACTTGCGTTGTGCGCCCCATAATATTATTATATCGCTATATACTTACTAAGGTTCAATTAATTATTCTGTATAATATTCGATTTTTGATCAATATATGTAGCTTGCAAACATTTGCATACTGTAAAAAAATAATAAGGCGAGGTGATAAACGAGAAGTATCAGGATTTTAAGGACAGTGGAACAACAATTCCAAAGCAGAAGTAAATAACTTTAGATGAGAGATTAAGGAGAAAATATGCGAACAAAATTAATAAAAAGCATTGCCCTCATGTTAACCCTCACAATAGCATTGAGCTTTGTGGCACTTCCGGCATTTGCAGATAACTCCGACTCTGTGTTTGCCCCCGGTAACTATTCGCTCAGATTGCAAGGTAATGGAGCAATAGCATCAACAAGATTCACCCCACACCAAAGCATCAATTTCCCTCTCGGTACATTTGAATTTTCAGTATGGGCAAGAGGTGACGCTACAACGTTTAATATCCGCGCCGAAGGCGGCGGCGGAAATTTGGTATTTGTGCCAAACCGCACAGTTGCTTATGAAGAGTGGACACAAATAACAGGAACAGCAACATCGACAGGTGGCAACTGGCGTACATTTGTCATAACTGCCAGCACAGCAGCGGGCAATGATTTGTTTTTGGACAATTTTTCACTGATCGGTCCCGGTGGAACAAATCTTTTGTTGAATCCCGGATTTGAGACCGGTACATTTGCTAATTGGTTTGTAACTGATGCATGGGCAGCAAACTGGTTGGGTGCGCCGGGTAATAGCGGTAACAACTGGTCAATATACGAACATACAGCAGTAATAGTTGACACGTATACAGTGCTAAGGGCAGATGCATCAACTGTGCCTGCCGAAAATATGACTATCACTCCTGACGGAGCGCAGCCTGTTGGGACACAGATGACTGTCACAGTAACTCCACCGTGGGGATATGTATTAGCGGCAGGCTCACTGGCAGTAGAAGGTGTGCCGGGAATAACCCTCACAGAAACGGGTGCTACATTTCCTATGCCTGTGGGCGGTGGTGAAGTAACTGTTAATGCACTGTTTGAAGAAGATGAGATAGAAGAGCCGATTGTCGGTGATCCGGTTTCGCTATCCGAATTTTCTGGAAGATTGGGTGAGTGGAGCGAGGTGTCATACGCATCAGTAGAAGCTGATGGTCTGATATTTCGTGCAACCACCGGCGGCGATGTACTCTACACGATAGTAGAAGGTGCTAATAGAGACACACGCAATGTATATTATATAAGTATTGCCGGCAGAGATGGCGGCTTTACGCGTCATGGCCGTCCAAATGTGCATTACCTTGTGGCTAATGGTTGGCTTTACAGAGCGACAGCAGATCAAGCTGCTACTGCAACACCGGAATGGTTTGCAAATACTGTTACTCGAATTAGTCGGATTAATATGGAGTATCATAACAATTGGACAGGAATGAGGCTCCGTCTTGACCAACTTGACAATCCAAATCCTGCCGGCATTAGAATTTCTTGGCAAGCTTTTGATACGACAGCTCGTAGCTTGGTTCCTGCGCATCTGCCTACAGGCGGAACAACCTTAATGCCGATTACTGCGGCATTTTCTCGCCTGCGTGAAGAGGGTGTTTATTATCCTGCGGAGTATTTTGGGATTATCAATAACCCATTAATGGGAGGTGGCTCCAGCATGAGCATGTCACATGCTACCGGCGTTGGGCAGGTCCTGGGCTATGCTTATGTATCTTGGAGAAGCTTACAACCTAATAGAGGCGAGGTTGACCTGAATGAAGCAAGAATATATCATTGGAATGACTATCCTGTTTTAGGATCGAACAGAGATCAATGGGGTGCTCGTGCACCGCTATTGGCTGATTTAATGGAAGCTTATGCAAACAATGGACGATATGTTCAGTTACGTATGATTATGGATTTGCCTACAGGCAATCGGACAGCTTCCGGGATTAGCGGACTTAACTGGTATGCCCCAACGGAAAATTACTTCCCTCCCGGTGGTTTTTCTCAACTGAATGCAGCGCAGCGTAATAGTGCTGTCAATCTGAGAAATCGCACTATCGCAGACATACCGGATTGGGCTGTCGCAACGATGCGCCGTGAATCAAATCGTCCGAACGAAGATTGTATACGCAATGTACCATTTGAGCCGGACAGACGCAACTTTGTATGGTGTGACACAACAGAAGCTCTTATTGATGACGGATTATACGATAGAATGCGCGACCCGAATGATGCTTTCGCGTTATTTTGGCAGGGATTTAGAGATCAGCCGTTCGTAGAGTATGACAATATAATCTATTACCATCCTGAACAAGGCGAACCTGTGCGTGTGACTGATGGACTATTCCGTTGTGCTATTCCGAATCCGACAGGTGGAGCTGATTTGCGTGTATGTCCTGACGGTTGTATTCCATATCGCCGACCTGCAGGTGTCAGAGCTAATGTTGACGGTAACTGCTCTGACGGAACCGGCGCATTGCAACGAGCTGCCGGTTGGGATCCAAACAACAATTGGGGACCGGAAGGTATGTGGTACTATTCTTGGCCTGCTATATCAGGTGCAGTAGGTCTTGCACCGAGATATGATCATCATTTGTTGCTTGACTATCACGAGCAACTTGTGAACATGTTGGCTGAAGAGATTGCCAGACCGGGTTCCTCTTGGAATGCGGTTGTGCAAGTGCAACTGGGTACATTAGGTCACTGGGGTGAATGGCATAACTGGCCGACGGCAAATGCCGGTACTTTCCCGAATGCCGCGATTGCCTATCCATTTGTGCGCCACTACATAGACGCATTTGCGTGTAACGAAAATGTTCAAATTGGTATGCGTTATGCAAACTGGATTGGTGCAAGATATGGCACAGGTTATTTCCATGACGAAGCCGGTCAAACATCTCACTTTGAGCAGATTAACGCTATAGCGCAGCAAAATCTGAGCGTGACAGATCATGCAGGTGGTTTCGGGCACAGCGTACACATTGGCGCAAATATTACGAGTATTAGCTATAATCGTAACGCCAATATGGCGAATGTTCCGGCATTTACCGGAATTCCGGGAACTCCCGCGGCGGCATTTAATAACGCCGTTTCCGATCCTACATTCTGGATGCATAGATGGTCCGGAGGCGAGTTTGGTGACACTTCGGCTCCGCAAGATAACCCCACAGCCCCTCGAAGTACCGTTACATGTGATATTCCACGTGGTGACATAGTTTCGGGATGGGGACAGCCACAGTTTAACTCCGTTATGCGTGCAATTTATTCGTATCGTTGGAATCACGTATCAAACCTTGCGCCACGCGGTCCGATTGCAGGTCGTGCGCGTCCAACCAATGCAACGGCTCAGCGAGTGCATAAGAATCACGATGCGATGTTTGACAATATGGGTTACAGATTTGTGCTTGAAGAAGTAGCTGTTGACGGAGATCTTTTACGTGGAGAAACTGTAGACGTGAACATGGTCGTTACAAATGCCGGTGTGGCACCGTTCCATCGTAGTTGGCCATTTGAAGTTTCTTTCATCAATGAGGAAGGCCAAGTAGTTGACACGGTTATCATAGATGAAGTTGACATCAGTCAATGGATGCCTCGCCACCGTGCCTTCAATAATGCACGTCCGGCGATGACAAGTTACCGATATGTCACCAGCCACGTCACAGGCGAACAAGTGCGCGTATACTACCGTTCGGGTGTAGAGCAAGCCAGTCAAGGCAGCTTATTAATACCTGCCTTTGATGGACGCAACAACGTTGGCTTCTCGCTTACAATTCCCGCAAATCTGCCGGCAGGTGAGCACACGTTGGCGATTGCCATTTTGGATCCGATTCTTAGGGATAATGAACCTGCCATACGTTTTCACAACTTACCGCACCGTGACGATTTCCGCCTTGTGCTTGAGCCTTTCGTGGTTGTGACACCGCCGACAATATTTGCCGGTACAAGCCCATCTCAAATGAATGCTTTGCTGGCAGAAGGAAATGTCAATTTGACAACTCCGGGTTCTGGTGGATATGGTATCGCGGCAAACAATACGCTCGTGATTCCCGAAGGTAGAACGCTTTACGTCTCCACAATCTTGAATGTGCGCCGTGGTGGTACGTTGCGTATTGAAGGAACGTTGGTTATTTTAGAGGGCGGCCGTATGAATAACGATGGTCATCCAACTTCCGGCGGAGGCACAATTGAAATCGCAGAAGATGGAAGACTTATCAACTATGGTTATGTAGAAAGTATCTCAAATTCGTTCATATTCAATTATGGCATAATCACAAATAACGGAACGACCGGCAATCTTGGTCGATTTGAAGTTCGAGCGAATACAACGTTTGTCGGCCCCGGAACGGTAGACGGAAGTCGTGCGCTGAACATTCATCGTGATGCGATACGAACTGTTCCTACCCCATAATTGTTAGCATGTTAGTAAAACGATTCTAAGTAAAAGCAAGCTCGCTGCTCAATGCAGGGTCAGCGAGCTTGCCGGGTCAAATAGAGATAGTGGAAGCGAGGTGATAAGAAGGATTATGATGGTGCAGTGAGAGCCGACGGAAGGTCGGCATGAGAATTCACAACCCCCAAATAAAAGAGGCATACTTTTCTAAATAATTGAAGGAGAACAGAAATGTTAAAAACAATAAAAAAAAGTTTAGCTTTATTATTAGTTGCTGTTATGGTCTTGGGCCTTATGACTGTAAGTGCTGCTAATGAATCGGAGGCAGAGCCGGAGCCGACCCCGACAGGCGTACCGTTTTCTGCTTTTTCCGGTCGTGTTGATGAGTTGACCGGAAGTGAATGGACGACGGTACCTCACTCATCGTACTCTGAAGACGGTCTCGCACTTCGCGTAACATCCGGTGGTGGCTTAGTTTACGCAATTGTGCAAGGTGCGAACAGAGATACACAAAATGTATTTTACATAAGCATAGATGGAGTTGATGGCTATACCTTCATGGGTCGCCCAAATGTCAGCTATGTTGTAGCAAACGGATGGCTCTATGAAGTATTGAATCCAATGAGTGCATATCGCTCCGAATATGCTCTGCCTGCATCAGCCGTCAATGCTAATGCTAATCCAAATGTTCCGGGACCTGTTATGACTGCTATGCCGGAATGGTTTGGTGCTGATAGTGACCCCGATAGAGACGCTGCTCGCTTAGAGCGCATAGGCATGGAATACCACAGAACGTGGACAAGTTTGAGGTTCCGTCTTGACCAAATTGGTAACCCGGACCCCGCTGCCGTCAGTATATCTTGGCGTGGAGTAGGAACTGCGGCAGGACCGGCAGGACAAGTAGCCAGACACCTTCCCACTGATACCGGAGAACTTCTGGCGATTGGTGAAAACACCTTTGTACGCTACCAACCCGAAGGTGTATATCATCCGGCAGAAGACTTTGCTGTTATTTTTAATCCACTCAGGGGTGGTGGAGCAAACTTACAGAGCAGCGAACCTCCAATCCACACATGTGCTGATCCGGAAAATTGTCCGGCAACATGGATACACACAACAGCCTGTCGCGACACCGGAGATAGAATACCATTTTCAGAATCGGACAGGCCTTTAGATGGTCAGTTTTATGGTTATGCGTATGTCACATGGAGAAGCTTAGAGCCTGAATATGGTGTGTTTGATTGGGATATGGTAAGAATGTACACCAAAGGCGACTATCCTGTTGTTGGTCCGAACATGGATCAGTGGCAGTGTGTTCGCGGCAATCTTGTATCCAGAGCTCTTGAAGAATATGCCAGGATAGGTGCATATGTACAACTTCGTTTTGTTATGGATTATCCATTTGGTTCACCATTTGGTTATTGGTACGGAACTAACTATAAAGGTGGTTGGTACAATAACTCCCCACTGGGTGGACAAGAATCTCATACAGATTTGGCGATGATTAATCTGCGTAATGAAACCATAGCGGATATTCCGGATTGGTTGATTCAAAGGATGCGCAGTGAACCAAATCGCCCAAATGCTGCTTGTGACGACAATATTCCAAATCGTCCCGACTTTGATCCCGGTGATGGACTATTCCAAAGAATGAGAAACCCTGAAGATCCGGCTTACAGATGGTTTCAAAGATTCCGTTCCACAGATGAAAACGGAAACTTCTTATTCCATTGTGCTATTCCAAATCCGGAAGGCGGCGCTGACTTGAGAGCTTGTGCAGACGGTTGTATTCCATACCGTCGTCCGGCAGGCTTGACTATGAACCCACCTGCTGCACACGCTGCTTTGGGTTGGAATCCACATTTTTATTGGGGTCCTGAGGGTATCTGGTATGTATCGCCTCCTCCGGAAATATCAGGTGGTGTTGGAATGACTCCAAGATACGAGCACCATGTACTTATCCAATATCATGAACGCGCTGTCAATGCCTTGGCTACTGAGATTGCACGTGAGGGTTCTGTATGGAACGCTGTAGCTAACGTACAACTTGGCTCGCTGGGACGTTGGGGTGAGTGGCATAACTGGCCAACCAATACGGGTGGAACATTCCCGAATGCAGAGCTTGCACACACATTTGTTAACCATTATATTGAAGCGTTTTCAAGCAACGAGAATGTTCAAATTGGTATGCGTTACCCGAACTGGATTTTATCAAGATACAATTTCGGTCAGTTTAATGATCAAACAGGACACACAGGAAACTTAGCTTATGTTGGCGGCATGACAGGACAAAACCTTGCAGGAAATGATGCTGCCAGTCTTGCGAACCTTGGTGGTTGGCCGGGTCACGGAGGCGGAACAGGTCTTGGCGGTAACATAAATGCAAACATGGGGAATGTTGCCGGTTTTACAGGTCTAAACGGAACTCAATACACGCAAGCAGCCAGAAATCCTACACATTGGATGCATGGCTGGGTTGGTGGTGAATACGGAGATCAATCGTCTCCATCAAATTGGTTCTGGCAATATGTTCAGTTTGATGTTGGACTTATGGGCGACTTGCACCGCGGTGGTATGCATGACTATGGTGTAGGAACCGGTGCAACCAGAGTTCATATTATGAACACCATCCAAGCTTTCCGCTGGACTCATATTTCAAACCTGGCTCCACGAGGACCTAATGCCGGGCGCACAAATGCCGCAACAGGCGATATGCAAAGAGCACATAAGAATAACGATGCTGCGTATGATAACATGGGTTATAGGTTCACGTTAGAGGAAGTCGAAGTCGTTGGCGGTAGCCTTCAACGTGGTAGCTCTGCCGATGTTCGCATGGTAGTAAATAATAAAGGTGTAGCGCCGTTCTATCGTGACTGGCCATTTGAAGTTTCCTTCATAGATAGCAATGGCAATGTTGCAGGTAGACAAATCATAGAAGATATCGACATTCGCGAGTGGATGCCGCGTCATCGTCCGATTAACAATGCTCGCCCGGCACCTACAACCTACCGTTATACAGCAGATGGTACACGTGTCTACTACCGTACTTTCGCAGAACTTGGTGCAGCAGGTACCGTATTAATCCCGGCTAACGATGGGCGTACAGAAGTCACATTCACAGTTAATGTGCCGTCCGATTTGCCAAACCAAGATTACACAATGGCGATTGCAATTTTGGATCCCATATTGTTAAGAAACAATCCCGGAATCCAATTCCATAATCTTGGAAGCCGTGATGATATGCGTTTAGTGCTTGAGCCGTTTGTGGTGGAAGGTGTGTATCATGTTTCATTCAGATGTAGTCAAGGCGGTGTATTTCCATCGAGTGGTCTCTACCATAATTGGTGGACACAAGTATCATGGAATGGCACAGTTGCGTTACCTACAGAGGGAATGACAAGAGCAGGGTTTACCCACGTTGGTTGGCGAACAGAGTCAGGGCTTACTGTGACCGGTGAACAAACGTTTGCTGAACTAGTGAGCAATAACCAAACTGTCACTAATCTAACTATACATGCTGCGTGGGCACAAGATTTTACAGGCACAAGCCCGAGCCAACTGAATGCTTTACTGGCAGCAGGCGATGTCAATTTAAGAACTCCCGGTTCAGGTGGATATGGTATCGCAGCAAACAATACGCTCGTAATCCCCGAAGGCAGAACGCTTTACGTTTCCACAGTCTTGAATGTGCGTCGTGGTGGTACATTGCGCGTGGAAGGGACTTTGGTTGTCTTTGAGGGCGGTCGTATGAATAACGATGGCCATCCAACTTCGGGCGGAGGTACAATTGAAATCGCAGAAGATGGAAGACTTATCAACTACGGTTATGTAGAAAATATCTCGAACTCATTCATCTTCAATTATGGCAGAATCACAAACAACGGAACGACCGGCAATTTTGGTCGATTTGAAGTTCGCGCAAATACAACTTTCGTCGGTCCCGGAACGGTTGACGGAAGCCGTGCGTTGAACATTCATCGTGATGCGATACGAACTGTTCCTACCCCATAGTTGTTAGCGTGTTAGCAACATAAATCTAAGTAAAAGCAAGCCTGCTGCTCGATGCTGAGTCAGTGGGCTTGCTTTATTGCCAATTGATTAGAACTTTATGCATACTGTACAATGCGTTTGCGCATTATTATTGCACATTGACGAAATTGTGATAGTCAAAGCGTTATGTGTTGCATTTGTTATATTTGAGCATTATAATACTTTCTAAGGCGTGCTAAGTAAATATTAGCACAAAAAAGAATGGAGGACATTTTGCATGAAAAAACTATTAGCACTTTCTATCGCAATTCTTATGTTGGTGGTGTTCTTGGTAGCATGTACCGATGATGCCCCCGCACAACCAACGGAAACACCTGCTGTAGACACGACAACAGAAGAAGAACCCTCGCAACAAGAAGAAGAGCCCTCGCAAGAAGATCCCATCCCTGTAGCGGCTGAGGGAACAAGAGAGTTTGTTCAACCTCCCGCTGGTCATTGGGATCAACCGTTCCCGGAAACTGTATTAATTACAGCAGCTGCGCCGCACGGTACGAACTGGTTTTTCAGTGATGGTGACGATATCAATTACAATCCATGGACAAGACTATACCTCGAACGTCTGAATGTTCAGGTGGAATTTGATTGGACATCAGTAGATGAATATGCAACAGTCCTGAATATGGCTATTGCTGCAGGTGACCTGCCTGACGTATGGTCTATTGGACCTGATTCTGATTCGAGATTATTTAGTCAACTTCAAGAGCAAGGTATGTTGCTTGATCTTACCGATGCATACAGAACTTACGCATCACAACGTATTCAAGATTTTGAAGTTGTAGATCCACACACAATCCAAAACTTTACAGTTGACGGCAGAATCTATGGACTGCCTCGCTACTACTACGGTCAAATCGACCAACCTTGGCACATGTGGGTGCGTAGTGATTGGTACGCGGAAGCCGGATCACCTGAAATAAGGACTGTCGAAGATCTCGAAAATCTTATGCGCACATTTATGGATGATTTTGACGCTGCCTATGGTATTGCTGTTGATGAAGATCTACAATGGTTATTCAGAACGGCATCAATGTGGGGAGCATATGTAGGAAACATTCACGAACATGAATATTTTTGGATGCCTGATGAAACAGGTAGACTTCGCCCTGGAATATCATTCCCTGAATTTGAAGTAGCTCTTGAAAATTGGGCAAGATGGTTCCAAGAAGGCTTTATCAGTCCTGAATTTATGACAATGGGACATTGGTCAGGACGCGGTCAAGAAGATATAATCAATGGTGTTGTCGGTATTCAGCCATGGTGGCAATGGTGGGGCTGGTGGGGCTCAGCTATTGTTGACAACCTCGACAATATGGATGCCTACTTCGTTCCTTTCAACTTGCCGACAGTAGACGGCGCACAGCCTGCAAGAGGACAAGTATTTTTCCCGAACTTCCATGTTCTTGTAGCAAATGCAGACTTCCAAAATCCTGCTGCATGGATGAGAGTTCTGAGCCTTGTTGATCACATGATATTCAGCCCGGATGCAGGACTTAATGAAGCAGAACTTGAGTATTACATGTTAAGCGGTATGGAACACGCAATGGCGTTTCCGTTCAAAATCATTGACCCACAAACAGATATGCTTCAGTTCCAACATGTACTTCACGCTCTGGAAACAGGCGATACGAGCGAGTTGTTTACAACAGGTATGCAATCTAAGCATTCTGACTCATTAAATTGGAGAACCTATGCAAATAATTCGGACTGGTTAGGTGCTTATCTGCAAATGGGATTTGATGGAAGCGCATACGCCAGATCACAACATTTGTTTGATACAGGTCGTATAATTCAAACTTCGATGTGGGGCGTGCAACCTGCTGAGTTTGCCGATGCAGGCGCAACCGGTGACATTATCCTTGAAGAAGTCATGCAAATCATAATGGGCATCAGACCTGTTAGCGATTGGCCACAAATTTTAGAACAATGGTATGCTCAAGGTGGGCAAATTAAAGAAGATGCAGTAAACTTGCATTTTGGCGGATAATAATAATTCGTAGTACGATGTTTCGGGGAGACTTTTAGTAAAGTTTCCCCGAAAGTCTATGAAAGCTTTGTAACAAGTTAACGAAATTATATAGGTATTATTTTGAACGAAACAGTGTAGATTTATGTTTGTACATGTATAATACACTTGCATATATTATTTGATGTGCATCACGTGCACTTGCGAAACAGCTCATATGATATTCAATTGGAGGTAGGACAGTTTCATGAGTTCTGGTATTACGAACGTTCCCCAACTTGGTCAGCCTGATAAAAAAATACCGAAACAACGATATTTCGGCGGCTTCGGAAGAATAGTCAGACGTTTTGGGCAGGAGTGGCCGCTACATGTATTGCTTATTCCGGCTTTGGTTGTTACAGCGATTTTTTCATACGGACCGATGTACGGACTCATCATGGCATTTCAAGATTTCAACCCGGTAGAAGCGTTTAATTCTCCCTGGGTCGGTTTTGAAAATTTTAGATGGTTATTTTCTCAACCAGCCTTTGTCAGGACGATTCCAAACACCCTATTCATTTCTATAATGAAGATAGTTATCACCACTTCTGCATCTATATTCTTTTCGCTACTGCTCAATGAAGTGAGAATTTCATTTTGCAAACGCTTATTTCAAACAGTAGTATATATTCCGCATTTTATCTCATGGGTTATTATGGCAGGTGTGTTGCAGACGATTTTGGCATCAGACGGTATGCTCAACAATCTCTTGAATGTTTTTGGAATTGACAACGTACCGTTTTTAACGAATCCTCAGATTTTTCCATGGACAATGATTTGGACAGATGTTTGGAAAGCCTTTGGTTTTGGCACAGTTGTGTATCTGGCTGCTATAACATCAATAGATCCTGAGGTTTATGAATCTGCGGTTATTGACGGAGCAGGGAAATTTAGGCAAATTTTCTCAATCACTCTGCCGTTAATGGGTCCGATTATCGTTCTTATGGTTACGTTGAGTTTGGGTACTGTACTAAGTGCCGGATTTGACCAGATATTTAACTTATATTCACCTGTAGTATATTCCACAGGCGATATAATAGATACGTACTTATTTAGAATTGGTATGGGACAGGCAAGGTTTGCTGAGGGTGCGGCTGTCGGCTTGATGCGCTCTGTTATTTCATTGGTGCTTATGTCGGTTTCTTTGTTTGTCGCATATAAAGTTGCCGACTACAAAGTATTTTAGGGAAGGAGTGAGTTTGAATTATGTTATTTAAAACAAGAGGCGAAAAGATTTTTTCTGTATGCAACTATATATTTATAATACTTGTATGCCTAACGTGCGCATTGCCTATACTACACATTCTGGCGGTTTCATTTAGTTCTTCTCACTACGTTCTTGCAGGCAGGGTTGTCTTATGGCCAATGGGCTTTACGCTTGAAGCTTATAATTTTGCTTTTATGAGCGGTAGGTTCATGGATTCGTTATGGGTGTCAGTGCAGAGAGTGGTTTTGGGTGTCAGTATAAATATGATTTTGATGGTACTGACAGCATATCCGCTTGCTAAATCCACGGCGAATTTCAGTGCAAGAAACTTCTACATGGCGTTTTTCGCATTTACAATGATCTTCGGTGGAGGTATTATTCCGTTTTTCATTCTGATTTCTAACATTAATTGGCTAGATACAATTTGGTCGTTGGTTGTGCCGGGTGGCTTGCCGATTTTCTCAATGCTCATATTGATGAATTTTATTCGTGGCTTACCAAAAGAATTGGAAGAGGCAGCATTGATTGACGGTGCCGGATATTTCACAACTTTGGTGGTCGTTTTGCTACCGGTGCTAAAACCTGCACTGGCAACTGTTGCACTGTTCGCATTCTTGCACCACTGGAATGAATGGTTCTTGGGAATGATTTTTATGAGAAACCCTAGCAACTATCCTCTGCAAACATATTTGCAAACACTTTTGGTAAACTTCCGTGAACTTATCAGAGCTGCCGGACCGGATATCATGGCATTGGTTTCTCGCATGAATGAACGTTCCGGACGTGCGGCGCAATTGTTCCTCGGAATGCTTCCGATTTTGGCAATATATCCGTTTTTACAAAAATATTTCACTCGAGGACTTGTTATTGGAAGTGTGAAAGGGTAGAATGTCGGCGTGATAATGCTATATGTTTAGTAATGGCTAAGTTTTAAATCAAAAAGGAGTAACAATAATGGGCAAAAAATTTACTTTTATAGGAGCAGGTTCTTTAGGTTTTACAAGGGGGCTTGCAAGAGACATCTTGAGCTTTGATGCTTTTAAGGATTGCGAAATTTGCTTGATGGACATTCACGAGGGACGCTTGGGATATGCTAAGCAAGCTATAGAGAAACTGATAAATGCAGGAAAACTACCTGCAACTGTCACAGCAACAACTGATCGTAGAGAAGCTCTCAAAGGAGCAAGCGGTGTTCTTATCACAATTTTGCAAGGTGGAGTTGATGTTTGGAGACACGACATTGAAATTCCCAAAAAATACGGTGTAGATATAAACGTGGGTGATACACGCGGACCCGCAGGAGTAATGCGTTTTTTGCGCACAGCACCTGTAATGCTTGAAATCATCCGTGATGTAGAAGAACTCTGCCCCGATGCAATAGTATTAAACTACACAAATCCTATGGCTATGCTGTGCAGCTATCTGCAACGCCACACCAAAGTTGCACTTACCGGTCTTTGCCACAGTGTACAAGGTACAGCACACATGCTTGCAGATTGGATAGGTGCAAAGCATGATGAGATAACCTATACTTGCTCGGGAATAAATCATCAGGCATTTTATCTCGATTTTAAATGGAATGGCAAAGACGCATACCCTCTGATAAGAGAAAAAATGAATGACAAGGCAATTTTGGACGAAGAGCCTGTCAGAAATGAAATGTATTTGCAACTGGGATATTATGTAACAGAGTCATCAGGACATAACTCGGAATACCTTGCATGGTTCAGAAAACGTCCTGATCTGATTGAAAAATACTGTCTGCATGGTACAAACTGGAACCCCGGGGAGTATGCTTTCATTCTCAATGAATACTTAGAGGCGGCAGACACTTGGGAAGCACGTTTTAAAGAATTTTTGGAAGAAGAAAATGTAGATTTAGAGCGTGGCGAGGAATATGCTGCTTCTATCTTCAATGGAATATTTGGCGATGGCACACCGTTTGTTTTCAATGGAAACCTTAAAAACAATGGAATTATAGGAAACCTTCCAAGCACAGCTTGTGTTGAAGTGCCGGTTCTTGCCTCAAAAGCAGGTTTGCAGCCAATCCATGTCGGACCTTTGCCCGATAATCTTGCAATATTGGTTGACCTTACTTCGCGCATTGAAGAACTTGTAGTTGACGCAGCAATTGAGGGCGACCCATGGAAGATTTTCCAAGCAAATCTCTTCGATCCACTGACAAGTGCAGTGCTATCAATGCAGGAAATTAGGGATATGACTCAAGAAATGCTTGATAAAAACAAGGACTTCCTGGGCTATTTTAAATCATTGAAGATTTAACAAATTTAGCCTAAATTGATAAAGTGTAAAGAGGTGTGCGAAATGTGTGCACCTCTTTATGTTAGTTAGCGACATAGAAATTTGGGGTTGTTTATATCCTGAGTTCCGCAAATCTTACACCATACAACCCCGCAAACGCCTGGCAATACAGGGTTTGAAGGCGAAGGAGGCTGATTTTGCGTATGGTGTAATTACACCATACAAATAGGTGTTCCCAAAA
>Ga0123355_10006268_pt1 | contig 17583 bp, 13 predicted proteins | sample TergutEmb28metaG_3_FD_89872 | JGI IMG/M metagenome (GOLD analysis project Ga0123355, IMG submission 89872) | Embiratermes neotenicus P1 segment gut microbial communities from Petit-Saut dam, French Guiana - Emb289 P1 | ecosystem: Host-associated > Arthropoda: Insects > Digestive system > Gut ...
CACCTTGGTTAACCCTAGATTCTTTAGTCTACAGGCATTCAACAATGGCACAATAAACAACCAATCACTGGCCAATAGCGGAGTTATCCGTATTTGGACACAGCTTATGGGTGTAAATGCCCTAGTTCCAAACAGCTTGGTCGTTACTGCAGTTGACCAAGACAACAACAATGCCATGCACCTTGTACGCGTCAACGAGCCATGGGCTAACCCAGGCTTTGTAAACCTTATTGATGTAAACTTTGATGCACCATGGCGGCGTATTTACTTTACGGCTACAGTATTTGGGCAAACGGTGGAATTGGTGCTGATCAATCCAAGACCACCGGTGGTTCCAGAATTTAGCCTGAATGTGTTTAACAACGGCGTAATAAATAACCAATCCTTGGCCAACGCCGGTCTGATTCGCCTATGGACCCGGCTTGACGGTGTGAATGCAAATGTCCTTATCATGGAGATAACGGCGGTTGACCAGGATGGCAACGATGCAATGGTGCATCTTCGCAGGATAAACACAGTGGGCGTATCGCCGCAAAACGGCTTTGATGTAAACTTTAACGCGCCATGGCAGCGTATTTACCTGACGGTGACTGCTTATGGGCAAACACTTGAGCTTACGCTTGTCAATCCGAGTTAAGCGGTAATATCGCTTGTGTATAGGCTTGGATAAGTTATAAAAATATGGGGCTATCTTGCTGACAAGTTGTCAAAAAGCAAGATAGCCCTTTGTGTATGCTGTTTCGAAGCGTCAATTGATTTATACATACTATTTCGCTACAATATATAGTGAATTTAGTTGAAAACAGTCCGAAAGCGAGGCCGAAACCTGCGGCAGTATGCGGGTTCTCGGACGAAGCTTGAGGCGATTTTCAATTTAATTCACTACAAAGGTATTTCTCATAATAATGCGAGGAGATTCATAATGCTATTACGAAAAAAACGTTTTTGGTGCATCCTGCTTATCCCATTTTCGATATTACTCACTCGCCTTGCGCATAGCAACCCAGCTGCTACAGAGCGCTGGTTTTCGCTGGGCATCTACCGCTTCTGGACAGAAACCTATGGCAGAGTGTTTGGGTATTTGCCTTTTTCTGTATTTCAGTTTGTAATTATTTTATTCCCGCTTGGCGCATTGGTTTATGTGATTTTTGAAGTATACGGCATTTTTGCAAAGCGCGGTTTGCGAAAAAAACACGCCATTCGTTTAATCGCAAACGGCGCATTTGTGGCGGGTATTGCCTGGTTGATGTTTACCCTTGGAGTGGGTTTGAATTACGGACGCGCCGAATTTGGCGAAACAATAGGGCTGGAAATCCGTCCATCGTATGTATCCGAATTGGCGGCACTGACGGAAATGCTTGTGAACCACGCAAACGCGCTTTCTACGCAGGTGCAGCGCAATGCGTATGGTCATATGGTAGTATCTGCGGGCAGTTACTTTGCCCTTTCGCAGGAAGCGCGGGAGATCTTCCGTAATGCCGGGGAAAATTTCCTTGTTTTGCGCGGGTTTGTGCCGCACACAAAGCCAATCCTATACTCCCACTTTATGTCACGCCTTAGAATTACCGGAGTTTTCGTGCCATGGACTTTGGAGCCGCACGTAAATGTGCATGTTATGGACTATCATATTCCCGCAACAATGATTCACGAATTGGCGCATTTCAGGGGTATCATGCGCGAAGATGAAGCCAATTTTATCGCGTGGCTGGTAGGGCACCACAGCGGGCACCCAGATTTTATGTATTCCGGTACAATGCTTGCGCTTTCGCATGCCGCAGCCCAGCTCCACCGTGCCAACCGCGAAGAACACAGCCGCATAATGGCAATGCTCTGCCCCTACGTGCAAGTAGACCGCCGTGCAAACTGGGAATATTGGCAACAGTTCCAAGGGCCGCTGGCAGAAATCTCGCAAGCGGCAAACGATGCATATTTGCGTGCAAACCGCCAAGAAGATGGTGTGCAAAGTTATGGCAGAGTTGTGGATTTGCTGCTGGCGTATTTTAGGGACGAGATTAACCGGTAACTTTTCAGTGTCTTTATTGCCTGATGTGTCAGGTGTTTTTGAAGCATTTTAGGACCTGCTAGCAGGTCCTTTTTGTATCATTACGTGCAACCACTATTTCAAATCTATACCTGTAAGTTCCTGCGCAGCATATCCAATGCCAAATTCGCTGCACGAAGGCGTACTTCATTACGGCTGCCTGTTATATTAAATTTCACCGTTTCTGTTTTCCCATTCACATACAACCCCGCATAAACCAACCCGACAGGTTTTTCTGCCGTGCCTCCATCGGGGCCTGCAATGCCTGTTGTAGATATACCTATGGCTGTACCTGCGGTTTTTGCAATACCTTCTGCCATAGCGGCGGCAACTTCTGCGCTCACTGCGCCATATTTCTCTATCAGAGCGGCGGGTACGCCTAAACGCGCGATTTTTGCCGCGTTAGAATACGTACATAACCCCTCCAAAAATACAGAAGAGCAGCCTGCAACAGACACCAATTCGGACATAATCAGCCCGCCTGTGCAGGATTCCGCAACGGCAAGGGTACGATTTTGCTTGTGCAAAAGCGCTATGACCAATTCCGGCAATGTTAAATCGTCGACGCTGTAAATATGCGGGTCTAGCCGCTTGTGAATTTCTGCGGCTAGTGGGGCAATTAATTTTTCCGCTTCGGCCGCGCTTTGCGCAGATGCCGTCAAGCGTACATGACAATCCCACACTTTTGCATATGGGGCAATTGTTGGGTTGGTTTGGGCGGTTATCAAATCCATTAACAGTGACTCTACTTGGCTTTCGCCAATGCCAATTATTTTTAATGTGCGGGAAACAAAAATTTTGCCGCTCTTTTGTTGCAAAAATGGCTTCACATAATTGGTGAACATAAGTATCATCTCGTGCGGCGGGCCAGGCAGAAGAATTAGAATTTTGCCATCCTGCTCGATGACAACTCCAGGCGCGCTGCCGTTGTCGTTGGGCAAAACAAGTGCATTTTCAGGTATTATGGCATTACGGTTTGTATTGGTGGGCAGCTCACGCCCGCGCGTTGCAAAGCGCATTTTTATGCGCTCTAGCGATTCTTCATGCAAAACCAGCCTACGCCCAAAGTATTCTGCCGCCACTTCTTTTGTAATGTCGTCTTGAGTTGGGCCCAGTCCACCGGAAATGATAACCATATCCGCGCTTTCGAAGGCGTTTTGCAGCGCACTAAAAAGCCGCCCATGATTATCACCAACTGTGGTTTCGCGATAAACCGAAACGCCAAGCCCGGCCAGTTCTTGTGATAAAAAAGCGGCATTTGTATCTACTATATTGCCCAGCAACAACTCTGTCCCTACACTTAGGATTTCTGCAACCATGGGCTAATTCCCCCTGTTCTTAAATACATGTAAGTTTTTAACGGTGTAATCCCAACCAGACCATAGGGTGAAAAAAACCGCAATAATAACCAGCGCAACTGTTATTGGGCGCCAGATGAAAATATCAAATGGCACTATGGGCACCAAGATATAGCTGATAAGGGTAATTTGGAAAATGGTCTTCATTTTGCCCAAACCCGTTGCAGCTACCACCAAATTTTGCTCCAATGCAAGCTGTCTAAACCCGGAAATATAAAATTCCCGTGCAATAATTAAAATGGTTGCCCAGGCAGGCACAACACCTGTAGCAGTAAACGCCACCAAAATAGAGCATACCAAAAGTTTATCCGCCAGCGGGTCGATTAATTTGCCAAAATTGGTTACCAGTTTTAGCTTACGGGCATAGTATCCGTCCAGTGCGTCGGTACTTGCGGCAACCACAAAAAGCACAAGGGCAACCCACTCGTTTGCAATGGTAGGGAAGGGCTGTGCCAAATACACCACTAAAAAAAGTGGGATGAGCAAAATCCTTGCAACTGTAATTTTATTGGGCAGGTTCATACCGTTATACTTCCTTTCCGCGCAAGTCATAGTGGTCGCTGCTTAGTATTTCTACTTGGCAGACAACGCCCGGTTTCAGTTCCGAATCAGATATAAATGTTACTGTTGCGTCAACTTCGTAGGCATCGCTTTGGGTACGCCCGATATACTCACCTGTTTCTTCTTGCGCATCCACTATTACAGGCAAGATTTTACCAATATAGGATTTTTGCTTTTTAAAATGGATCCCTTGCTGTAAGTCCATCATTTGCTCCAGCCTGACAAGCTTTGTACTTTCTCTCACTTGCTTTGGCATAGTTGCGGCAGGTGTGCCATCCTCGCGGGAATATGGGAATACGCCCAGGCGGTCAAATTGCATATCTGCTACAAACTGCTTCATATGATCGAAATCGCGTGATGTTTCGCCGGGGAAGCCCACAATTAAAGTAGTGCGAATGGCGATGTCCGGCATTTTTTCGCGCAGCTTAGAAATTGTCTCTGTTAACTTTTTTTGACTACCGGCACGCCCCATAAGCTTAATGATGCGGTCTTCGCTATGCTGAATGGGCATGTCGATGTATTTACAAATCTGCGGCAGTTCTGCCATGGTGTCTATCAATTCCCCGGTTATATGCTCTGGGTATGCGTACATAAGGCGAATCCACGTTGCACCGGAGTGTTGCGCAAGCGTGCGCAATAGTTCCGGCAATTTTTTTTCGCCGTACATATCTGTGCCATACAGGGCAGTATCTTGGGCTACCAGCACCAATTCTCTTGCACCGGTGGCAACAAGCTGGCGGCATTCTTTTAAAATGTCTTCCATGCGCCTGCTTTTATATGCGCCGCGGATGGATGGAATGGTGCAGTACGTACAGTGGTTGTCGCAGCCCTCGGCAATTTTTACATATGCAATATGTGGGGTAATATCGTCGGAACGGGCGGCTATGCGCGTCAGTTCTGCCGTTGTTAATGGCATTTCTATTGGTGCGCCAATCAAACTTTCCACTACATGTGCAATATTTTCGTATTCGCCCACACCAATAATTACATCGGCTTCCGGTATGGACTGTTGGATTTCTGCCTTATAACGCTGGGCCATACAGCCTACGATGATTAACGCGCGACAAGCGCCGCCTGTTTTATGTTCGGAAAGTTCCAGTATAAGGTCGATACTTTCCTGCACAGCATCTTTGATGAAGCCACAGGTGTTTACAATTATCGCCTGTGCTTCGGCAGGGTCGTGAACAACAGAATACCCTGCCATGCGCAAAGTGCCAATCATGGTTTCGCCATCTACGCGATTTTTGTCGCAGCCCAATGAGACCAGATATATCTTAGACATTCTGCAACTCCCACGCTTTCACACAGTTTTCCATTAACATTGCAATAGTCATAGGCCCAACACCACCGGGTACAGGAGTAATATGTGACACTTTATCAATGACGTTTTCAAAATCCACGTCACCGTAAAGTTTACCATCTATGCGATTTATGCCAACATCTATCACAACGGCGCCGCACTTTACATAGTCCGCAGTTATAAATTTTGGCTGCCCAATTGCCGCCACTAGGATATCCGCCTGGCGGCAAATTTCTTGCAAATGTTGCGTTTTGCTATGGCAAATGGTAACGGTTGCGTTCTCGTTTAACAACATGAGCGCAAGCGGTTTCCCCACAATATCGCTGCGTCCTACAATGACGGCATGTTTGCCGGCTATTTCAATGTTTTCCCGTTTTAGCAAGGTTATAATTCCGCTTGGTGTGCAAGGCAATACAGTAGATTGCCCCATTGCTACAAGCCCTAAATTTTGCGGGTGTAAGCAGTCTACATCTTTGATTGGGTCGATGCGCGATACAACCGCGTGTTTATCCATTTGCGATGGTAAAGGTTGCTGAACCAATATGCCATGGACATTTTTATCCGCGTTTAACATATCCACCGTTTGCAAAACTTCATTTTGCGTGGCGGTTTCCGGTAACATGTGAAGGCTAAAATGTATGCCTGCTTCTTCGCAAGCCTTTTGCTTATTGCGGATATATACCAGCGATGCAGGATTTTCTCCCACAAGCACCACCGCAAGGTGAGGTGCGGCCCCGCTACACACACGTTTTTTTACTGCATTGCGGATTGCCGCGGCATGGGTTTTACCACATATTATTTTACTTTGTTCCATAAATCTCTTGATACTCCTCGCGCGTAATCGTTACTTTTCTTGGCTTTACGCCATCTTCCGGGCCAACAATGCCCCTTACTTCCAAGTCTTCCATCAAGCGTGACGCGCGGTTGTATCCAATGCGGAACTGACGTTGCAACATGCTGGTTGACGCCTTGCCCTTTACAAGCAAAAAGTCTACCGCGTCGTGGAAAAACTCATCCACTTCACCTTCGATATTCGCCTTGCCCGGCATGGTTATTTGCTGGATCATTTCGGTTGTGTGCGTAATGGGCGCTTGCGCCTTTAGAAACGCAACCAACTGTTCCACTTCCTTGTCGGAAATAAAGCCGCCTTGTACACGAATGGGCTTGTTTTGCCCGCGCGGCAAAAACAGCATATCGCCCTTGCCCAGCAGTTTTTCTGCGCCCTGCATATCAAGTACAGTACGGCTGTCTGTACCGGACGAAACCGCAAACGCCAGGCGCGACGGTATATTCGCTTTTATCAAGCCGGTGATAACATCTACAGACGGGCGCTGCGTTGCAACAATTAAGTGGATACCGGCCGCACGTGCTTTTTGCGCCAGGCGGCAAATGGCTTCTTCTACTTCGCCCTTACATGTCATCATTAAATCCGCAAGTTCATCTATGATAATGACAATTTGCGGGAGTGTCTGCTCGTCATTTTCAGTTAAGTAGCGGTTATATCCTTTCAAATCCCTGCAGCCTGTTTCCGCAAAGGCGTTGTATCGGCTTTCCATTTCCTGTACCGCCCAGTTTAATGCGCCGGATGCCTTTTTGGGGTCTGTAACCACAGGTATCAGCAAATGCGGAATGCCATTGTAAACGCTAAGCTCTACCACTTTTGGGTCAATCATCAGAAGCTTAACCTCGTCGGGGCGGGCTTTATACAACAGGCTTGCGATTAGTGTGTTGATACATACAGATTTACCCGCACCAGTCGCCCCTGCAATCAGTAAGTGAGGCATGTCTGCAACGTCGGCAACTACGGGACTGCCAGCAATGTCCTTGCCTACGGAAAACGCCAACTTGGATGTGAAGTTTGCGAAGCGTTCGCTTTCCAAGATTTCACGCAGGAAAACCCCTTGCGGCTCTTTATTGGGGATTTCGATACCCACGGCAGACTTGCCCGGTATGGGTGCTTCGATACGAATACCCTGCGCCGCAAGGGCGAGTGCCAAGTCGTTGGAAAGGTTGGCAATGGCGCTCACTTTAACGCCCGGCCCAGGAACAATGTCGTAGCGCGTTACGGTTGGGCCAATGATCACTTCAACCACTTCCGCTTCTATGCGAAAACTGCGCAGGGTTTCTTCCAGTACGCGGGAGTTCCGTCTCGCATGGGCATAAAATTCTGCGCTATAGTTGGATTTTTCGCTTTTTTTAAGTAAATCCAGCGACGGCAGTATAAAATTTTCGTAGGTTGGTTCTACTGACGGTGGCACAGGCGTTGGGACAGGCTTACTTGAACCGCTTGCGTGTGCATATTCGTCATATTCTGCAGGATCTGCTTCTTCATCGTATTCAAATAATGGCGGTATTGACGGCGCAGCGTTGTCTATCATGCCCCTAACCACAACGCCGGAATTGTTGATATCGTCTAAATCTTCTTGAGGGTTATCAGTGATATCTTCGTGAACAACTGCAGGGTCGTACACAAAATCTACAGCAATATCCTCGCTATTGAATATTGCCGGCTGTACGGCAGAATCCGGCTGCGCAAGCATTTCTTCTGGCCCGGCTCCTACGTCGCCATGGAATGTTAAAATTTTTGGTTTTTGTTCTGTCATTGGTGGTTTTGCGGCACGCAAAAATGGAGGGATTTCCCGCTTTGGCTTATCCCCTTGATGGCTCTTGTCCAAGTCCTCTTGCACCAGCAACACCGTATAATCTTCGCCATCAATTTCATCTTTTATATCGATATCAATTAGGTCTGCTTTTTCATCGCCTTTTTTGACTAAAACCTGACGGCGAGACAACGGTTTTAGCCGCATTGATGTTTTTTTATTGGCCGTTTTTTTTGCAGGTTTTGGTTTTTCCAGTGCAACTTCGTCGTCGTCATCTTCATCATCTTCATAGCGGCGTGCTGCTCTTTCTTCGTACAAATTGCGGGCTTTGTCTACGCCACCCTCAACCAATTTTACAAAAGAACTATTCGTTATCCACACAAGCAAAATAATAATGAGCAAACTAAAAATAATAATTGCCCCAACACGCGCGGCTACCCCCTGAACAATACTTCCCAAGATTGAGCCAACCAACCCGCCGGCGGCAAAATTCCCGCTACGGTATACTGCTCTAAGATATTCAAAACCTGAGTAATAATTTTCCCCGACAGGGTCGACAATAACGTACAGCCATGCCAAAATAACCCACGCTAAAAGAGCACAACGCCACAAAGGAATGCTCACTTCTTTGGAAACAAGCCGCAAAACAGCAAAGGAAACTATTGCGATGGGCAACAAAGCACCCCCAAGGCCAAACAACCCCAGAAGCAAATTACGGAAAAATGGGCCTGCAAACCCAAGTGTGCCCGGTACAAAAACGGCAATCAACAATAAAATACCAAGCCCTGCCAAGCCGATCAGTTTTATCTCATTCCGAACAGCCGGCGAACTTTTGGCATCGAGCCCGTTCTTGGCGGCCGATGAATTTTTTGCACCCCGCCTATTTTTGGGCGCAGGTTTACCTGTATTTGGCATAGAAGACACCTTCACATGATATATTCAAATACCCATTTGGAATTGGTATAAGATGTGAAAAGTATATCATCAAACAACATGCATGACAAATGTTTGATGCAGTGCATCCTGTGAATAGGTAACAAGCAGCAAATGCATACAAAATGTAGTACCGAAGAATGTACCTTTTTGAGGCTTCCATATCTGGCATTTTAACTTAAACTATTGGCATTGGAAACAAACTGCATTTAATACATTTTGTTTCCAACGTTCATCCAAATTTTTGCCTTAAAATTTCGTAATTATGGCCTGCAATAATAATATTGACAAGGAGGCGTTCCTGTGGAAAAAGGAGCTGTAAAAAGAGAAAGAATGCGCAATGACAAAATTCGTTTGGATAAAACAATTGGCAGTAATATACGCAGAGAACGAGAAAACAGAAAAATAACAAGAGATGAATTTGCAGAAATATTAGACCTGACAAACAACTCTCTTGGCCTGATAGAACGGGGCGAGAGAGGTGCAACATCTGTAACCCTGGAAAAAGTGATAAAAGCCCTTAATGTTTCCCTGGACAGCCTTTTTACCGAGCGCAGCAAGGCAATATCTGTGCGTGAAAGGCGCGAATCAGGGGTTTACCGTAAAAAGGTTGCGGCTTTAATATCTCATCTTACAGAAACGGAACTAAAGGTTTTAATTGAAACGATCAAGGGGATAATGTCCTTGCGCAAGGCCGACAATAGTGATAGTGCTTGTAACGAAATTTTTAGCGAGGGCGAATAATGAATGCCGAAATATTAAGCCTTTCTGCTATAGACGCAGACGCTGCAAAATTATTGGGATACGCGTATTCAACAAAATATCAAGCACTGCCCATAAGGCGCGAACATGAGCATTTATGGGTTGCTATGGCAGAACCAGACAATTCAGCTGCATTGGCAGACATATCTGATATAACAGGCATGTTTATTATACCCGTTGCTGCTAACGCAGAGAATATACGCCTATTTATTAACCAGCTGCTTTCTACCGACGCCCTGAGTACAATTGCATCGCAGTTTTTAGTAGACGCGCAACTTGACCAGCGCACAGACATACAAAGCCCGGAACTTTTGGCGGAAATTTCTGATGCGCCTGCTGTACGGCTCATAGACTCCATTATAGAATCCGGTATTTTGAATCGTGCCAGCGATATTCATATAGAGCCGTATGGCAACAGTTTGCGCACCCGTTGCCGCATAGATGGCATCTTGCGTACATACAGCCTCGTTGACATATCACTGCTCCCCAATGTAATTTCACGGCTTAAAATTATGGGCGGCATGGATATTTCCGAAAAGCGGCGCCCACAAGATGGGCGGTTTACCATGTCTTTGCGCGGCGAATCCGTTGAATTTCGTATTAGTACCATGCCAACAACACTCGGAGAAAAGGCAGCCCTTCGCCTATTGCACGACCAATCAAAACTACTTGCAAAAGACGAGCTGGGCTTTTTTCCAGATGACCTTAAACGCCTAACGGAACTTTTTAATAAGCCATATGGCGCAATTTTTATAACAGGGCCAACAGGCAGCGGAAAATCTACTACGCTTAATAGCTTTATTGCAGAGCTAAACCAAGATGGCGTAAATATTGTCACTGTGGAAGACCCTGTAGAAAACCCGATAATAGGCGTAAACCACGTTAATGTAGAAAGAGCGGCAGGGTTTTCTTTTGCCAGCGCGTTAAGGCACATACTGCGTCAAGACCCGGATGTTATAATGATTGGCGAAATACGCGACGAAGAAACCGCACGTATTGCCGTACAAGCCGCCACAACAGGCCATGTAGTGCTCAGTACCCTGCATACCAACGACGCCGCAGGGGTCATTGAACGCCTAATTGATATGGGAATAGAGCCGTATTTATCCGCATCTGCGCTTATCGGTGTAATATCCCAGCGGCTGGTGCGCCGGATCTGCGAAAAATGCACCGTTCCCGCTGCGCTGTCTTTGCATCATGCGCATATATTGGATATTCCGCAGTCTGTAAAAGTATTTGAGGGTAAGGGTTGCGATAGTTGCGCAAACACAGGATATAAAGGGCGCCTGGCAGTTTATGAATATATCATCATAGACGAAAGTATGCACCGCAGCATGAGTACACAACCCTATGAATTTGCCGCAGAATTGCGAAAGTGCAATGCATTTAAGGAAAATGCAGTACGCCATCTTTTAGCCGGCAACACAACAGCAGAAGAAATTGCCAAGATATTGAACCATGAAAATAGTCGAGTGCGGCAGATATATCAATAAACTATATTGACACCAAAACGTCACCCAAAAGCGGGTAGTGTTTTGCTATACTAGGGATACAGAACTAGGGCGTGTTCCCACTAACGAACGCACATCTTTGCGGCTGATATTTCCGCATCTTCTGCGTGCTTTTTTCCTTGCGTGCCTCTAGCACGCCGCGTCAAAAACCTCTTGAACCTGCGAAAAATCAGACTCGCAAATCTGTGCTTTCTTATAGTGGGAACACGCCCTATATTTTAGACATATCGAAAAGGAGATGACATTATGAAAATCACGATTACAAAAAATGGGCCATATGTTGTTGACCCAGGTGTGCCTCTAAAAGAAGTAGATAGTGTAGCAAATAGGCTGGGCGGGGTCGCTGCATATGAAGAAAAGCAAGACCATGGCAATGCAAGTGCTGCGTCCTATTTATGCAGATGCGGTCATTCTCAAAACAAGCCATTTTGTGACGGGCATCATATGAAAATAGGCTTTGACGGAACGGAAACCAATGACCGAAAAAACTACGAAGCAGAAGCCGAATTTATAGATGGTGCCGTCTACAATGTACTGGACAACAGCAAATTTTGCACCGTGGCCAGGTTTTGCGATGCAGGTAAAGGCTTTTGGGATGCGGTAGATAGGGCCGACGAAACAAGTAAAAAATATGTAGAGCACGTTGGCTGCACATGCAATGGCGGCAGGCTTACCCTGGTAGATAAGCAGTCTGGCGAAAAATTAGAGCCAAAACTGGAAAAAGAAATATACTTGATAAAAGATGTGCCTGGAAAACATCTTGGCCCAATTCATTTGAGGGGCGGGATATCCGTTGTAGGCGCTGATGGATTTGAGTATGAAGTGCGAAACAGAATGGCACTCTGCCGTTGCGGAGAATCCAGCAATATGCCATTTTGCGATGCGACACATATGGATTGTACGCATATGGAGATATAAGAGACATGAAAAAGCGGCTTTGCCGCGCATTTCGTTCAGAGCAATTTCCTAGAGCACAAGAAAAGCAGTTGGTGATAATACTGTCACCAACTGCTTTTTTTGTACGCATCACGAAGCCTCTGCCTGATAATACTGCGCCTGCGCATTCCAAAGCTCGTGATATTTCCCGGATGTATCTGCCATAAGATTATCATGGTTGCCGCGTTGTATGAGTGCACCTTCGTGGAACACGGCGATATCTTGGCAAAAGCGGCATGAAGACAAACGGTGAGAAATAAAAACCGCTGTTTTATCACCTACGATATCGTTCATTTTGCTGTATATTTCAAACTCTGCCACCGGGTCTAGTGCTGCCGTTGGTTCGTCTAGGATTACGAATGGGGCCGGCCGGTACAATGCCCGTGCAAGCGCGATTTTCTGTGCCTCCCCGCCCGAGATATCTACACCATCGTCTTCGAAATCTTTATACAGGCAAGTTTCCAACCCTTTTGCCATGGCTGTTGGGTCGAACCCAGCGCGGGTGAGGCATTCAGTCGCTTTCTCACTGTCGTATTCTGCCGCGGCAGCCACATTTTGCCCAAGTGGCACGCTTAGCAGTTGGAAATCCTGGAACATGACCGTGAAAATATCCATATACTGGCGATAATCGTATTTGCGAATGTCAAAACCGTTGAGTAAAATTTCACCCTCGGTGGGGTCGTACAGGCGGCACAGCAACTTGATAAATGTTGTCTTGCCGCTACCATTTTGCCCGACGATGGCTAGGCGTTCCCCTACGGTGAAGGTGAGGTTGATGTTTTTAAGAGCGTATTCATCTGTGCCGGGGTATTTGAAGCTGACGTTGCGGAAAGTAATTTCATATTTATTATCGGAACGCTTTTCCGTGGTTAGGCTGCCTTGGTACATGGCATTTGGTTTATCGAGAAGCTCGAAAATATCCCGCAAATATGGGGCGTTATTATGAAGCTGCCCCACTGCTTGAATCATTGTTGATATGCCGGAGGACAGCGCAGTAACCGCACCGATATACTGCGTGATAGAACCCACGCCAAACGCACCGCCCCACGCTTTTAGGCATACGAAAATATAAATAATGGCCGTAAACACTTGCCCAACGGCGGAAGATGCTGCATTGAATAGGCCGATAGGCCCGCGGGATAATTTTGCAAGCGGACCCTTGACACTAAAGACATGGTCACGTTCCGTAATATAGTAAAGGGGAAAACGGTCCTGCCTGTACATACGTACATCCATTGCTCTGTTGCGCTCGTGACAAAGGAAAGCGAATGTCACAAAAAAGCGGTTGCCAAGGGTCTGGTGTTCTGATGCCCTGTACCAAAAGCTGCTTGCATGGTGGGAAAGCAAAGGAGACAACAACGTGGATGCCAGCAGCAAAAAAATAATCAGCACAATAAACAGCGGGTGATTGAGCACTGCAATTGCCCCCGCATCTTCGGGTATAGGCAGTGTGAACAGCGAGATGCTTAGCGCGATTGCACCAAGTATCTTAAACAGCGCAAGAATCGCATTTGAATAAATATGCAGCAATATAAGCAAGCCCCACTTGTGTCCCCATTGAGCGTTTTGCATGATGCTTCCGACTTGTTCCCGTGTTTTTGTAGAATCTACATCTCCAAAATCCATTGAAAGCATTTTTTGCGCGTAGATACTCTCGTGTCTGTACCACATCGAGCCACCCCAATCGCCCCAGTAGCATCTGCGCCAGCGGTCTAATCCTGCGGTAAGAAGCCCAAGCACAGCGGCAGAGATAAGTGTTGCCAGTACCAGAAACCGCAGCCGGTCGGGGTCTCGGCTGCCCGCAATCTCATTAATAAGCAGCGCCGCAAGATAAATACCTACATATGGGCTTAGCGCACTGACGATACGCCATAATCCAGTGGATATGAAGAACTTCGGACATTTTTCCCACCAATTCTTATAGCCTTTTATATTCAGGCGAATGGCTTCTTTTATGTTCATTTTGTCAGACATTTTGCTCACTCTCCCCTCTATAATAGTGGCTTTGAATTTCGAATAGCTCCGCGTAGCGTCCGCCTTGTTTGACAAGCGATTCGTGTGTACCCGTTTCGGCCATGGTGCCATTTTCTACATACACTACCCTGTCGCAAAAGCGGGTAGATGCCAGCCTGTGTGAGATATACACAGATGTGCGCCCGCCTGTAAATTCGTGATATTGGTTGTACATTTCGCTTTCGGCAATAGGGTCTAAGGCGGCGGTGGGTTCGTCCAACACGATGATTGGTGCATCCTTGTACAGCGCACGGGCAAGCATCAGCCGCTGCATTTCTCCGCCGGAAAAATTGGTGCCGTCCTCATAGATTTCTTTGCCAATTGCGGTGTTATAGCCTTTTGGCAGGGCTTCTATTTTTTCTGCAAGCCCTGCTTTATCAGCGACGGCTTTGGCTTTCTCCATATCCCAATCCTGCACCGATTGCGTAATATTTTCGATGATACTGGTTGCGAAAATTGAAAAATCTTGAAACACTGCGGAAAAATGCCGGTAGTAATCTTTCCGGTTGAATTTTTTTATGTTTTCGCCGTTGAGCAGTACTTCGCCCTCGGTGGGGTCGTACAAGCCGCACAGCATTTTGACGAGGGTGGTTTTTCCTGCGCCGTTTAAGCCCACAATGGCGAGCTTTTCGCCGGGCTGTATGACTAGGTTGATATTTTTCAACGTATCTTCTTCTGCGCCGTGGTGGCGGAAAGAAACATTGCGTAATTCCAATTTGTAGCCCTTCTCATTATTAGGAATTATCGGCTCGCCATCTTCAAATTTGAAAGGTTCAGGGTACTCGATAAATTCTCGTATGGCGGATATCTCCAAGCTTTCCCTGTGCAGTTTAGAAAAGCCCTCCAATATTCCGCTAATCCAAAGCGTAAAACCACCTATTGCCATAAAATACAGCAAAAATTGCGCGGCAGATAAATTCCCGTTAAGCACCAAGCCAATTAAGTAAATATACGCCACGCCGTTGCGCACAAAACTTAAAACAACATCAACAATATCTGCCCATATATAAACCCGCTGTCCTCTGGCTGCAAAATTTTGGAACAACCGTAATGTGGAATCGTACATATCCACAAGCCAATCCCGCATTCCAAACAGGCGAATATCTTTTGCTAATGTGGTGTCACGGGCTTTTCTAGATATATAGGATACGTGTTGCGTGTATTTTGCCTGCTCTTCCCTATTGCGATACCCCCAGCTGTTGATATGCCTGTTGATGAAAAACCCGGTTACGGTGGTTGCCAGCACCAGTGCCAAAACCCACGGGGTAAAATTGGCAAGTACAATCATGTATATAGCGAAGCCGGCTATGTTTTTGATAATATCTATGAATGTGTTCCAAATGTCTTCTGTGGGGCTGTCGTTACTGCTTGTATTGCGTTGTGCCCGTTCCAGCATTTTGCGCACTTCTTGGTTTTCTGTATTAGGGTAGCTGGTTGTGCCGATTTTGTCGTTAATCCGCCCTAATATGATGGTACGTACAACAATACGCCGGATAAATACGTTCGTGGATACATAGCTTTGCACAACGTCTACCAGTAGCAGCCCTCCGGAAAACAACAGTATAATCCGCAGCAATTGCCCCAATGAGACATTGGCTTCCACTGCCGCAAGTATCCGCGGCGCAATAAACAGCCCCAACAGGTTGTTTGCCACAAACAGCGCCGCTAAAATCAAACATACCAACAACACCATTTTGTTGTGTGACTGCCATGCCGCAGAAATCATGTACATGCTGTTCTGCCACATATTGTATTTTGTTTTTTTACTTTTCATTCTGCTCACCTCGTGGTAATGTTAACACATGATATCATGCCTTCGATTTTTTGGGGCTGAAATGTCGAATCTGGGGGATGAAATGATAAAATTCGTAATTTGTGACGACGAACACGCCGAAACCACATACTTATCCGGCCTGCTAAACGAATGGGCTGCGGCTACAAAAAACACTGTAACAATCACATGTTATCCCAGTGCGGAAGCATTTTTATTTGCATACGAAGATGACAAAACCATAGACATTCTTCTGCTGGATATACAAATGGGCGGCATGGACGGCGTTGCCCTAGCAAAGCATGTGCGCCGTGAAGATAAAGCCGTGCAAATTATTTTTGCCACAAGCTACATGGAATATATAGCCAACGGCTATGACGTGGAGGCCCTGCACTATTTGATAAAGCCCGTTGACCAGCAGAAATTATCCGCTGTTTTAGACCGCGCCGTAAGCAAACTTGCCCAAACAGAACAGACACTGATTATCCAAAGCGGCAGCCAAAGTATCCGCCTGCCACTGTACGAAATCCGCTGCCTTGAGGTAATGCACAACTACGTCACCATTTACGCAAACGAAGAATTCCGCATAAAAAAGCCCTTGTCTGTTTTAGAGCAAGCCCTTGATGAAAATTTTTTTCGCGTTGGGCGTTCATTTATCGTAAATTTACGATATGTACGCAAGGTGGCCAAGGATATGGTTTGGCTTGAGGGCGGGCAATGCGTTCCCTTGTCACGCGGGCTTTACGATAAGCTAAACCGTGCAATTATTAATGTGATGTGAGGGGGCACTTTTTATGGGTATTCTTGCAAATTTTATCGACAAGCGCATAGCCGCGTATCAAAAAAGCCTAGTAACCACCCACTATGCGGAAGTGGAAAACATGCACAAGCAAATGCGGGGCTGGAAGCACGACTATCACAGCCATATCCAAGCTCTAAAAAGCCTAGCTGCCGCCCAAGATATCGAAGCCATCAACGACTACCTTAGCGAACTGGACATCGACCTCTCCAAGATAGACGCAGTAATAAAAACAGGAAACCCAATGGCAGACGCCATACTTGGCAGCAAAATATCCCTGGCGCGCAGCAAAAAAATAAATGTAATGGCAGATGCACACATAGCTGTAGCCCTTACCACAGGTGCTGTAGACCTGTGTATCATCGTGGGCAACTTAATGGAAAACGCCATAGATGCCTGTATGGTCTTGCCCGAAAAAGACCGCTTGATACGCATATACATGGAAATGAAAAATACCCAGCTATATATTTCAATTACCAACACTGCCCCCACCGGCAAGCGGGAAAAATCCGGTAGACGGCATTTGTCAACAAAAGGGCAGGGGCACGGCTTTGGCCTTGCGCGCATAGATAACATCGTGGAACGCTACAGCGGATATCTTTCCCGCAACAGTGAGGACGGCGTATATACTACAGAGATATTATTACCGCAATAGCGTATTAAAAAGCCCCGCTGGGCGATAAACCCGGCGAGGCTTTTTGTTATTTACCTATTTACAATTTATAAAGACGATTGACCGCCAGCCATTTGTCTTTCTTGAGCTTCGATCATTTTCTTAATCGTATATCCTGAACGACCCATGGTAGATTCCGCAGAATCCCCCGTGTTGAGGCAGATTTTTAGTTGCATGGTTTGGTTGTCATCGCCGCTTGAGGTTACATAAATTTTGTCCACGAAGGTGTTTACGATGCCGGGGGTAAGCGCTTGCTCGTTTGAGTTAAAGTAATTTAGCAGTTCACCTTTGAATTTCATGATACTCTTGCTCTGGTCGGCTCGGC
>Ga0123355_10006269_pt1 | contig 17579 bp, 13 predicted proteins | sample TergutEmb28metaG_3_FD_89872 | JGI IMG/M metagenome (GOLD analysis project Ga0123355, IMG submission 89872) | Embiratermes neotenicus P1 segment gut microbial communities from Petit-Saut dam, French Guiana - Emb289 P1 | ecosystem: Host-associated > Arthropoda: Insects > Digestive system > Gut ...
ATGCTTCCTTTCAGCCTCTGTAACAAAAAAATACTTGCAATTCGGTACATGAACAGACCCCTCTTGCCAACGACATTGTCGATTCCGTCCTACGACATCGGGAAGTATGTCGGACTAAGGACTTATCAGCACCCCCTCGTATAAACTCAAAGAAAGCACTGGAAACTGTGAATGCAAGGAAATAATAGGCACATCATATGAAATTCTTAATCTGGTTGGTGGGTTGGTTGGTTGGCTGGTTATGTAGATGGACAGAAACATAGGGAGTATCAATAAATACATTTATTGTTCCCAAAAAATTGCCATGTACACTACATTCATTGGATCAGATGTACAGTATTACAAATGTACCCAAAAAACTTATTATATTATGCACCACTCTGACATGTGTTAAAGAGGTTAGTAGTAGAATGAACTGATTGCTTTGACATGTTTCATAACACATGATGCTTATTTTGTGGGCTCTTTTATAACTCTATAATGCACATTTGAGAAAAGGGAACTGTTTTTGTGCATGTGTTTATGATAATTGAATCTGAATTTTACAGTAATATATGTTACCTTTATGTAGTTTATCTTCAATTGATAGAAATTTTGTGTACTGTGTAAAAATTGTGTGTGTATGTATTTCCTTTAGAATGGTTGTAGACTTAAAGCATGTTGGTTTGAAATATGTTTTTATGTACTTTGTTGGTACATGTTATACAAATTTATTGATATTCAAATGACAAGTCTAGCTACCTGTCAGGCTAAAAGAATTCACATGTGGAAAATACAGCCTTATTCGTATGAATACACAAATCCTTGTGTTTTTTCTTGCTTCTCAAAATAATTTACTTTGTTTCTTGGTCATTTACAAAATGTTAGGTGTATACATGTGGGATGTAGAAGGGAAGAAATACTATGACTTTCTGAGTGCATACTCGGCTGTGAACCAAGGTCACTGTCATCCAAAGATTGTATCTGCATTGAAGAGACAGGCTGAGGTCCTCACGCTCACATCTCGTGCTTTCTACTCAGATGTTCTTGGAGAGTATGAGGAATTCATGACTCGCTTATTTGGCTATGACAAAGTGTTGCCTATGAATACGGGTAAGTTTGATAGGAGTCATCCCATTGTGTTGTAGCATTAACTAAACTGTTGTTCAGTCAAAACACAACATTATGTTCAATAATGTGAAGTTTGCTAAATGTTTCGGTTACAGGTAAGCACTGAAAATGTTGTGTCCATGTACTGAAATGTCTACCTGATAATGGTTACTTGTAATCGAACCATGTAGCAAGTTTCATATTATTGAATATATTGTTGTGTTTTGACTGAACAACATTTTAGTTAAAACAGGTAAGGTTCTCCTTGCTTGAAACATTGATTTTTAATAGTTGCTGAAAACCATTGTCATATCCTTAATCGTTAACATTATGTTGGCAATATTACATTATTGTGAGAGTACAGAATAAGGAGTCTAATGTGATTTTCCCTGCACTTCTATAATAAGTATCCAACTAACCACAGTTTGTATCTTCAAGAAATAAGGTTTGAGGATAGAAGACATGATTCTTTGTAGTCAGGATAGGCTCTTATAAACAAGAGAGTGAATGTTCGTGTTCCATACAAGCTGGGTAATTTCTTAACAAGTTGAATGAATGTCTGCTTGTGAAGGACTCTACTCCATGTCACTACTGTAGCTGGTTTGGTCATTTAACCGTATTGTACCCATTAATACTGAATATTTTGTAAGTCAGTCATGAATAATCTATAAAAAAACATTTCAGACTAAGCTTTTGTATGCTGTTAGAGGTAAGTTATCTGAATTTTTGAACGCTAAATTGAAATTTCCTGAGTGAAGTACATAACACTTCTCAGTATTTTATCCTTAACTGTATCTATTACAATGATGATTTGAACCAGTCATCACTTACATTACTTCACAGGCCAAAATAATATGTTCACTGAATGAACTTGATATGATAATAGGTTAAAGTTTTTTCTATTACAGAGTCAGGACTATGGTTTGGAATGCTGTTAGGTTAGATACTGGGAGCAAAATCTAAAAACACATGAAATTTAGTGGTATGGAATAGCATAGCCTGCTCTTGACATGCCACAAAAATTTCTTAAATGTACCAAGATATTGTCACCCATATTTTAAGGTAACTGTAAAAACTACCTTAGTGCAGTATATGAATAAAAGCAGTTCAGTTACATATATACATTTCAATAAAGAATGTAATCTGTCAATGTATTCATGGCAGGACAGAAATGAATATAGCATGCACTTAAATCTGTCTTGAGGACAAGACCAATTCCCCTTTTGCCAGTTTGAACGTAACCCAACAATGTTCCACCTGCCAGCTGGTGAAAATCTGAAACTTGACCTCCCAGCTGCTGGCTAGCTAAACACAACCCCATAACACCAGTTAAAACCCCCAGACCCTTCCTCCCTCCTTCTGGTTAAGATACTTTAGGCAGCCTTTTTTCCTTGCTGCTGGCTGAAATCCCTCGGTTCACTTTCTTTCTGGCTAGCCAGCTGAAACCCTTTTGTTGGCCCTCCCATTGACTGGCTAAAACCTTCAGTTCACACCCTCCCATAAAGACCAGCAAAGATTTGCCTAGTGAGTCCTTCATCCATAACAAATAATATCTATCATACAAGCTTTTAAAGTTTTCACAACAGTGTGGCTGAAGATTCCATTCTTCTGGGACATCCAGTATGACCAGAATCCTCAATCTACAGCAAGTCCTTCTTCCTGTCAGCTAACAGGAATTTCCCAGCTTACCTTTCTTCCTACAAACTTGCAAAGATAACAGCACTGCCCACCCTCAAGCCAACCAGCTCAAAATTCGTAACTACTCATTTTCAGAAATGTTAACATGTTAATGGTGGTCAACCTGAACATATGCAATATTGAACCCTATCTCATACCAAATATCAACTTTCCCTAGTTTTACCCCATACATTTTCTTGTTAAAATTTGCACACATATTTGAGAACACTGCATATATAAATCTTAAACCTAGCACACATTCAAGTTTTCAGTCCTCATTTACAAAACTGTCTCTTCTCTGCAGGTGTGGAAGGTGGTGAGACTGCATGTAAACTTGCAAGAAAATGGGGTTATGCTAAGAAAAAGATACCAAAGAATCAGGCCAAAATTGTATTTGTTGAAGGAAACTTCTGGGGCCGAACATTGTCTGCCATTTCCAGTTCTACTGATCCTAGCAGTTACGAAGGTTTTGGGCCATTCATGCCAGGTTTTGTGATCATACCTTACAATAACCTCGACGCTTTAGATGTAAGTTCTGTTCTTTCATATAAGCTGAACACCAGAAAAGTAATGTTGTAGTATTTCTTTATATTTGAATGCATACGGTGATATTACTGTAATTGTTTATTTTCATCATTCTTGATGGAATTTGTACAGGATACATCATGACAATCTTTATATAAACATGCATGCTCTTATAACCATCTAATACACATCTATAAAATTTGACATATTTCTCACATTAGCGCAACGTGTCTTGGTCCTAAGACCTTTACCAAGGATACACACACAAAAATATCAGCCCTCTGTCACAGGACTTGTATTTCATTAGCACATTTATTTAAAATTATTGATTATTGCGCATGTACTTGAGTTATAATAAAGTGACACATTTGTCAATATCAATTTTTACACATAATAGGTATGCACAAATGTGTTACAATCAAATGTTCGTATTGAAATATTCCAGACTTTCAAACATACAGAATTAGAAAATTTCATTTTCTCAATTTTGCAGTCCACTGAATCTATATCGATATTCACTGAATTACAGTAATGTGCATCTGTGAAAAGTATGTCATGTTCTTATAGGATAGTTAAGACTGTTTAGTTTGTTTATTACACTTGTATTTTGAGGTTATTTATAAGAACAAGACATAATTATTCTTACTCATGTTTCCCTGTGCTTCTTATTCAATTGTTCCATGTTCTAGCATGGCTGTTTTCATATTTACTATGTACATATTTATGCACATCTTCCATTTCACCATAATGTTCATTATTAAGGACATATTTTGCAAATTTGGAATTGTTTACTGTTAAAAATCTTCTTTATTCACATTTTGGTTATATTATATGACTGTTTATATGATACAATATATGAACTTGCAGTCAACATCAGGAGTGGTTAATAAATTCATGAACAGTGGGTCCATCCTTACCATTCCTTACAAATGCTACTAAACTTATTATTTATATTTTCTAACAGTTAAAATTTATCATTATATAATAATGTTGTTACATAGTTATTGCACATTTGTGGTGGCATGTCTTGAGACTTGTGCTACAATGAATTGCATGTACTGCATACTCATGTTATAGGAACTATTATAATTTGTTATCTGATTTAATAAATATGTGCCAGTTAGAAGTGAAATAACATAATATTCTTTGCTAACCCAAGAGTTAATGTGTCATTTTACAATTCAGACCTGAATGAAAAGTAGCGTGAATTTTCTGTACTATAGGAGGCCCTGAAAGACCCCACAGTCTGTGCTTTCATGGTAGAGCCCATCCAAGGGGAAGCAGGTGTAGTTGTACCTGACCATGGATACTTATGTGGGGTACGGGAGCTCTGCAGCAAGCATCAGGTGTTGTGGATAGCTGATGAGGTACAGACTGGGCTTGGACGCACTGGCAAGATGCTGGCAGTTGATCATGAGAATGTTCGACCTGATATCCTAATTCTTGGTAAAGCCTTATCTGGAGGAATATATCCTGTGAGTATATAACAGAATCATTGAAGCACAGCGTTGAGATAGCTCTTGAAGACCTAAAGTGTGAAGATCAACTAAGTCAACTGGCGTAGGGCAGGTCTCAATTGTAGGCTTTTGTGATGACAGTGATATATATCCAGATTCTATTACAGGAAATTTCCTTATCAGCTGAATGACTCACCAACTTAAGTAACATTCTGTGCCACCATGGAGCCTGTAAATCATATGCACCTTGGCACGGTTCCTTGTGAATCAGATACCAGCCTATTTACTTGTACAAGTGAATAAAGAAAACCTATCATGCTTTTATAGTACAGGGCTACATAGTTTTAATAACACACAGTGAAACCTTAATATTAATTTTGCAATGTAATGCCCAAAGTTTGTTTACAATCAATCAAGGAAATGGTTTTCAGGTACAGAAAAATTCCATGCTTCTTGTGTTTGTATTTGTAATTTATTAAATGATGCCAGGAACTTAGTCCATACCTTGCTGAAGATAGTGTGTGTCTGTACCAACATTTGAGTTGGGCACCCCTGGAATATATGTAAGAATTGTTACTGTTTGAGCAATCTTACTGTCTTCTGGAATTCCAATCATGACAAACAGTACAGGGTATATTATTAAACATATTAAATATTATTACATGCATACAAATACAGAAATGTGGTATATACAAGTATTAGTGCAGAAAGTTTTTTATTTTGTATGGCTTACTTTACAGCACTTTAAGTATCTGACTACATCCAGTGTTTGTAAAATACATGGAACCATTTATGGGCATGTTCTATGAACACACACACACAACAGAAAATGCCTGTGTCAACGTGGGTCTTCAGAGACTTAATTACTTAGTTATGGTCTCTTTCAATTGGGAAGGAGTAGGATAAATAAGATAAAAGTAAACTGTAAACTCATCTACAAGAAAGTGTTTATTTGCAAATCATTTATTCCATTACACATTAATGTTTGGACAATAACAAGTTGTCATGTACCAAATTTCGAAGTCCTGTTTCTTAGCTTGAGTCATCTATCTCCGTCTGATTTCCGAGGCTTGGTGTTTGGTTTTTTAGCGTTTCATGTTTTTTAGTGATGAGCAAGGAGCTGGCCTGCTGCATCAACCCCAAACCTGGAGGACCAGGGGATTTTTGGTCAAGGTTTTCTTCCTCTAGCCCTTTATAAATCAATATCAAACTGCTGGGCAGCAGTGCTAGTTTTGGTCCAACCCGGGTATTTTATTTCCCCGGTACCCACCATATTTGGTGAGTGTTCCCCTATCTGCCACCTGGGAAGCACCCGATGGACCCAATGGGAGACTAGCAACTTCCGGAAGATGGCGACAGCTGTTAAAAAAAACCAGACAGATAGATAGATAGATAGATACAATAACAAGTTACAAGAAATGTTCAAGTGTTATTCTTGTACATCCACACAGTGTGTTGTACCCCTTATTAAGGACTGTCACACATGCCTAGGAATTTGGGGCACATTATAAATTAACCACCATGAATCTTCTACCATCTGCATTTGTTCTGATACATCATTAGCATTTACAATACTTTGTATGGTGTCCCATAAATAAAAATCTAAAATGTTTCAGGTGCTTTTGTGGCCAAGCCATTGGCATGCCTCAGTCATGCACCACTCTGGATATATATCATTATGAAATGTTTTACGAGTGAAGTTAAACAAGGTGCAGTTACCAGTATGATCTTTCTTGTCTAGTGTGACATCCTTTCATAACTGTGCCATGATAAACTTCCTTGACAGCCTATCCTGGAAAACATGAGGACACTCCAGTATATTTATACCATGCCCTGCTACACATTTATTGAAAACTTGCTAGTGTCATGATGGGATGAGTCCATTTGTAATGACATCTGTCCTTGAATGCTAAATCCTACCTTGTCTGCAGAACACAATTAGAGAAAGAAAAATGGATTACCAGCACACTACTGCAGATGCCACTCTTCCAGGGTAATAAGGTAGTAAGGATACAAGCGTAGCTTATTTTGAATCTAGAAAATAGTCGAATGGGCAGCGTGTTCTGCAACTGCAGTCTGCTGTGTACTGGTCCCAGAATGTTCAGCAATGTCATGTCTGCCAGCACTTGGAATTGTGCGGGTAAAAGTGATGTGCTGTAGCTTCATCAGTGGATGCATGACCAAAAATAGCATGTGTATCAGATGGCTCCAAACACACGTACTTGCACACCATGTTTAGCACAGAATAACTGGTAGCCTTGCAGTGTGCATACAGTCATGGCACTCATGCAGTGCTTATTTTTTAAATGTGCCTTAGCTCAAAAGCAAAGCGTCAGAGGATCCATGTTTACATATGTTTCATTGTTTTTTTGCACCAAATACAACCCTGCGTTGGTGCTGTTTATTCCAGAAACACTCTGTGTTGTGTCAGTGGTAGGACTGATGATAGAGGAATTCAAAAGGTTTTGTACTGAAGTGGTTGTGGCCTAATTGATGAACAATGCTGCTATTTGCCTGCAAGGACTATAGAACACCCTGATAATCCATCATGGTGATTAGTGTCCTGCCTTCAGATTCAAAATGGAAATTGACCTATTGCAGTATGTTATTAAGTACAATAGCCTACCATGTAACGCATTTGCATGGGAAATGAAGCCTTGCATTTAACAGTAAACTAAAAGGGCACCTTTTTCACTTGGAATAAGTAATGTGCGACAAAATAACAGCTCCATATTAAATTATAATTTTTATGTTCTATGTTCTGGCATTGTTGTTACATATAACGTAACAGGTTACTACAACCAATTGCAAGGCCCACTGCATTTTAACATCTAAGGTCCAGTATTTATAGACTTTCTGAGTTATCTCATTAAGTTCAATTTCAGAACTGACCACATATGGCTGAAATCATGCATATTAGAGTCCAGTTGAAATGTGATTGCACACGGTGACGCACAGGAGGGGAAGCGAAGGGGACATTGTTGAATGGAGTGGGTAGCCAATACCCTTCACACCACCTTGGATCATGGAGTACCCCTGATGCTCACACCTCGGCTGCCAGTAGTCAACTGAACTAACGCCCCTGCCGATTTAAATGGACTCGTCCGTTTCGCCGAAAGACAAAATCTGGTTTCTGCGCGTGTGCCATCACATTTCAAATGCAGTCGACTAAAAAATAGCACATACATACAAAATAGCTACTTGCTTTCAATAAGAGTAGTCATTAAAATGTTCCAAGTGGGTGAGAAAATATTCAGAACATGTTTCTGTTGACAGGTGTCTGCAGTACTGGCAGATAATGATGTAATGTTGTGTATCAAACCAGGAGAACATGGCTCCACATATGGAGGCAATCCTCTTGGAAGCAAAGTGGCAATAGCTGCTATGGAAGTTCTAGAAGAAGAAAACTTAGCACAAAATGCAGAGAATCTTGGTGCTATATTTCGTTCTGACCTCTCTCAGCTGCCGAAAGATGTGGTTTCCTGTGTGAGAGGGAAAGGTCTACTAAATGCAATTGTCATTAACAAAGGTACTGCAGCACTTGTATGTTACAATTAATACAAAATTCAGAAAATATCTGACACCCTGTTTTCTCCCACTGAAACCAAGTCCTAAACAAACTGTTCAATATTGTATGTTTAAACAGTCACTGTTGTTGTCATTGTTGCTGTCATCATTGCCACTGCCATTGTCATCATCATCATCATCATCATCAAGGTTTGGGCCATCACATGATTGTCTGTCCTCCTACTAAATAAGCTTATCCCTAAACCACACTGCAAAGAATCAATTGAGACTTCTTTTGTAGATGGATAATTCATTTGTCAGTGTAAATGTAAAGGTTCCATTCTTTCCATGTGGTGCCTCCAGTGATTTATATTACACATATATTTAATACATGCACCAGGTAGCTCAGTCAGTATAGCAACTGACAACGGGTTGGACAGTCCGGGATCGAATCCCAGTGGGAAGGAGATTTTCCGCCCGTCCAGATTGGCCGTGGGTACCACCCTGCCTCCTGTAAAATGGGTACCGGGTCTTTGCCGGGGGTAAAGTGCGGCCGGGGAGTGCTGCTGACCACTCACCCCCTTCTAGTGCCATGGTCATGGAAGAGTAGAGCTATACCTCTACCCACCCTCTGGGCCACACTGGGCCTGTAACGGGACCTTTACATTTATATATTTAAAACAGTACTTAAATATGTCTAATTCACTTTTGCTACCATTTGGACTAGAGAAGTATAAATTTGCATGTTGTGTTTGTGCATGAATGTTGGTCTCTCACATTAGGGAAGAATGTAGGCTGAGGGTATTTGAGAACAGGCTGCTGAGGAAGATATTTGGGCCAGGGCAGTAACAGGAGGCTGGAGAAAAGTGAGTATGGAGAGGCTTCATGATTTGTACCCCTTACCAAATGTTGTCATGGTAATCAAATAAACGAGGATGAGATAGGTCGGGAATGTCGCAAATATGGGGGAGAAGGGAAATGCCTGCAGAGTTTTGGTGGGGAAAACTGAATGAACAAAACAATTTAAAGATACAGGCATAGATGGGAGGATAATATTAAAATGGATTTTAAATAAATAGGATGGCATGGCATGGACTGAATTTATCTGGCTCAGGATAAGGACCAGTGGTGGGCTACTGTGTACATGATAATGAATCTTTTGGTTCCACAAAATGCAGGGAATGTCTTCACTAGCAGTGAAACATTAGCTTCTCACATAGGACTTTGGCTTGTGCAGTTAGTTAATTCCTTTTTAATCCTTGTAAGTTCATCTTGTAATGTATATCTAGCAACACTTCTTAGAAATATTATATCTGCAGTTTCTACTCTTTGTTCACGTTTTCATGGCAGTCTCATATTTCAGTGTTGCACATTAATTGTAGGGTAGCAACAGTTTCAAAAGATTCTATCTGTGTATCTTTCCTTGTTGCTATATTTAACACTTTTCCTGTTGTATCACACATGACTAAATTTGCTAAGTTACATCTCTAAATCTTAATTTATAAAAGGGACATTTATAGATATTTAAGAGTGATTTACTTGTACTGGTATAGGGCATAGCATAGTCACTATAGCAACTGCATTACCCTGGCTTCTACAATTGATTTATCATCTGTATTAATTTTTTACCATGCAGGGTGTTTTTTTAAGGGTCATTACTTAAACCCTTACTTGTTGAAATTGTTCAGTTACAATATGCAGTTGTAGGAATTAACTTGTATGCTGAACACTAAAGCTTATCTTCATTCATAGAAAGTGTAAAAATTAATTTAATCAGTAATTAAGAACCTCTGAAAACATAACTGCATGAATAACAATTTTCATGTATTTTCAGAGTTTGATGCATGGGACCTATGTTTAAAGCTGATGGAAAATGGTCTCTTAGCAAAGCCCACGCACAGAGATATAATTAGACTGGCTCCACCTCTAGTCATCACAGAAAATGAACTGCGTGATGCCATCAGAATCATCAAGGACACTGTACTGTCTTTGAAGGAAACTGTTTATACACATGCTACACTATCTGAATGCAAGTAATGCAAATATTTCAGTGGGGCGAACAATTGCCTCTGCTACAGTGCTGGGTAATCACACAACTGATTGACTGAATGACAGACTAATGAACTTCGAATGATCCCTAGTATTGTTACAAATATTTGAAATTCATCATAAGATTTACTGAAATTACCCTCATAAAATCAGTATTAAGATTCTACTTTTAGGCAAGTTAATGATATGCAACTCATATGGTGATGTATAATAGTTTTAATTTGGAGCCTTAAGGCTCTGTTATTTTCTCACTGACCCTGTTCATGTCAACAAAACACAGATAATGTGTGTGTTTTGTTAAACCATTACTTGTTATCTCCAATTTGAACTTAATTAGAAGGACCTTAGTATATAACATATTTGGACACACATGGATTACTGTAAAATTGAATCATCTCCACATGGGCTGCTATTTGTAAGTGGGTCACTAACATGAGTTTTGTATGATTTGTTGTAACTCATCACCTCCCTTTTGTAACACCCTAAACTCTTGTTAAAGAATGTGTTATTGAGAGACACTGTCGGGTGTTTCGAATTAAGCAATGCAGAACCTTTTGTCTACCTGTCTGTCATTTTAAAAACATGAAGATTATGTTGGACAAAGGTATAATTCTTCCTTTTGCTTTAAATGGGAATAAGACTTTGTTTCTCACATTAAAATAGAAAAAAGGTTGAGGATGTTTGTGAATAGGGTGCTGGGGAAGATATTTGGGCCTAAGAAAAATTAACAGGAGGCTAAAGAAATTTCATTAGGAGCTTCATGATTTTACTCCTTGCCAAATGTTATTGTGATCAAATCAAGAAAGGGTGAGATGGGTCGGATATTGAGCACACAATGGAGGAAGGAGAAATTCATTGAGGCGGCAATGCAAGACAATATATTCAGTAACACCGCTGTGAGAACCATAAATCTTGTAACAAACAGATGGGTGTGACTTAAACCCTTAATGAGAACAAAATTAGCTCAGACCAAACATATTTTGACACAGGCCTAAAAGTTTTTTACCAAACAAAAGAGAGATGTTATGAGCATGCAGACATGTAAACATCTCAAAAAATTCATAGCTTGTGCCTTAGGCCCTTGTGACATTAGACCCTCTATCTGATTATGCTGTGGATCTAGCATGTGCCTCATACCCTAATGGTATTGGCCCTCTATCTGTTCATAAAATTGGGGCCTAGAATTATTGCCCTGTGTTTTGGAATCCTGATGAATGAAAGGCAGTACCTTCATCCCTGCTAGATCTGTGCTGCTAGTTCTTAATTATAATTTTATTAATAGTCCCATAGATCCATCTTTGGTTACAGATACCAATGGATATGGAATTTGTCCAAATACAATATAGCTATATAAGTCATTTTACATTGTCATTGCTAATAACAAATATTATATTAGCAAACGAAGCAGACATTAGTATCATTAACTTGCATTACAAGTAATTAAAATGAGACATATTATACAGATGTCATTTCCATAACACTTACAATACAGAAGTGAGGCTAAGATTTAGCGCTGTTGAAATATTCTTCTAGAGTGTAGAATGATTTAAGGTGGAGATATTTACCTAAGTCCAATTCGAATCTTTTAAACTGCAAGATAATCTTTTTATGTTTGACGGGAGACTATTAAAAACTTTAATGCCAGAATAGTAAGCCCCTGATAAACGCAACAGGGCTCCTTTAACCTAGTATAGAATGCGGGGTACAAAGGGCCTGTTTTAGGGCTTAAATGCATTGGGTCTGAAAAGGGCTCGAACCCATATATCAATTCTAAGCCCCTGATACATTGGTAGGTTAGCCTGAGGCTGATGAAGGTTAGAATTTTGCGTATTATTAAAACTGTGTATTTCTGAATTAACATGGAATAGATTCTTACTGTTCACAATGAATAACGAAAGGGAGTGTATATACTGAGACTGTAATAGTAGTATCCTCAATTTCTTAAAGTCCTTTACAGGAATCCCTTGGTCTTGACCCAGTAATGTTTCTAATTGCCCCCTTTTGAAGTCAAAAGACATGAAGACTGAAGAATTACCCCAAAAGATTATCCCGTAACTAATAAGGGAATGAGAGTAGGAATAGTATACAGATTTCAATGTATCCTGAGGCATAAACAGTCTAATACATCTAAATACATAACATGCTTTACATAATTTAGGTGTTAACTCAGTAATGTGAGCCTTCCAACAAAGGGAATTTGTAATAAGTAATCCAAGAAACTTTGTGTTTGAAATAAACATATTATTGTAGCCAATGGACATTTCATCCACAGAAGTGTTTTTTGTCATAAACTGCATATATTGAGTTTTTTTGAAATGTAAAGGTAGTACATCGGCTGCAAACCATTCCTTTAATTGGGTGAACACAGATGTGATTTCTTTATTGAAATTTGTGTGGTTAGAATGAGGTTTAGAGTTATTTCCAACTATCACAGTTAGATCATTTATACAAAAGAGGAAAAGCAGTGGTCCCAGTATGGACCCCTGAGGAACACAACATCTAATTTTCCCCCATTTAGAAAAGCTGTTGTGATAGGAATTTTTACTTGTTACTATCACTCTTTGGTACCTGTTAGTGAGGTAAGACTTAATTCTTTGAATTTACTTCTTATTTCTACTTTTGACAATGAAATATCATGTTCTACACTGTCAAATGTTTTTATGAAGTCACAAAATATGCCACCGACTATTTTTTTAATTTAAAGCATCAATTATTTCATTCATTAAATTGAAAGTGGCTGTAATAGTTGATGAATCTGTTCTGAAACCAAATTGTTCATCAACTAATAAATTATTATTAATTAAATGTTGGTACAGTCTTACATATAAAACCTTCTCGAAGACCTTAGAAAATGAGGGTAAAAGAGATATGGGTCTATAATTAGACATATCACTCCTATCTCCATTTTTAAATACTGGTTTAATTACAGCATCCTTTAATCTAGTAGGGAATATTCCAGAGGATAATACTTTATTACAAATGTGACATAGCCACACCCCATCCATTCTACCAAATTGGGCTGTGCATATGTAGCTGATATGTTGCAAGTTGTGGTAAAAAACCCAGTGTAAGGTGCAGAGAACACCAGTAGGAGATGATGGCTCTAAAAGGGCCAGAGCACAGTCAGTGGTGGTTGTGCTGGCAGAAGTTGCTTTGGAATTGAGGAAATAAGATGTGATGAAAGATTTACTAATGACAAAAAAAAAGAAATGAGGTGGCTGGGAATTGGCAGAGCTACACTGATGTGGGGAAGAAGCAGACAATGGAAGCATTTAAGGCAGGAAAATCATAGGCATAAATTCAATTTCCCATGCTCCAACAAGACCAAAAGATGACGTCTGTGAGGAAGATGGTAGAATTTTATGATGTTAGGATTATGAAGCACATCTATGCCTTCAACAAAATCTGCAATCCCTGGTCAGGTGTGCTATACTTAGGAATGAAGGACTGATAATTTTAAGAGGTCTATTTTAGTACAGGTAATAACATTTTATCCATTAATGAAATATCCCCAGAAGAGAGTATGGAAATCACTATTTCACTAAAACTTGTAGGTGATTACATGAACTCCAAATGGATTTCAGCTATATAATAATTAAACAGGCTATGCTTGCTGACGGACTTGCCAGAACTACACCGGATTTCAATTATATTTAAATGTTGGCCACTTCATCACTGAAACAATTTCACCTTTGTCAAAAAAGTTTTTTTTTTTTTTTTGCTGTGATCTCAGTAGTTAATATAATGTTGCTTTCTTACAAATCATTATACTTCTCTTGTTTTTTTTTTAAATTACAGAGGCGGCCCATAATCATTTCCAGTAATACACAGCTATAAATGTGTGTATGGCGTCTGCAATGTTATATGTTACGTTTAAATTACAGAAGTGGCCCATAATCATATCCAGTAATACACAAATGTAAACGTGTGTATGGCGTCTGTAATGTTGTATGTTTCTATCGCAAGTAATTTGACCACAAACTAATTTAATATTGTGGTGTGCGTCGATGCAACAGCTTCACGAATTAACATCCACACGCAAGTTTTGCGATTGTCACAACGGTGATTAACAGTTACGCGGTCTGGACTGGTAAGGGTGATTGGTTATTATCGACGTCATTTCCAGTTGTTTTCATACTGAAAAGTAACACTCTTAATGCACTGAAAAGTAAAAAGCAGATACAAAGAAATGTTGCAAGTTATTACACCTAGCGAAATCTAACGTCACATTACCTAACCTAATGTACATCATTAACGACATACATGTTCAACATGTGAATTATAACATGTTGCAGCTTACTGAACCTTACCGACATTCCTGATGTTACACTTCGTTGGGTTTGATCACTATGCGACATTTCTTTGTGTCTGCTTTTTACTTTTGTACATATAATGCGTCTTACACTGCATTACCGGGATGGGAGATCATAATACCTCTATAACATCCACTTTGGTACCCAAGTACTCATGGATTCGGACGAGCGTAGCATGGATCAGAGAAGTATCTCCATCTCGCAGCTGGTATCATGGATCATGGTATAGCCTTAGCCACGGGTAAGAAACATGAAAGACAGAAAGCTGTCCCTATTCACACCGTGAAGGCCAACAGGTAGGGCAGAGATGTACCTCTTCTTCTTCGTCTTGTGGCATTACAGGCTTTTTTTAACCTTAGCCTCTTCTTTTAGAAGCTTCTCAACAAACATATTTTTTATGAGGTGAGGTTGTTAGCCTTACGCCCAATCGCTGACGGGGAGAACCATCGTATCTATTTCTGCCTGGGTCATCACCTTTGACCCATCTGGCATGGGAGGTTCTACCCGTAGCTATGGTGCCGCCAGCATAGCTCTGAGGGTCATTTGACCACGTAAACCACACCACTACGCCAAAGTAAAGATGCCTTCGGGGTAAGAGATAAATCTCTTAACCTCGGCAATACATGATATCTAGGGTTAACCGGCAGGTTCACCCCAGTGGAAACAGCCTATAGAATATGAGGCTAATTGGATCTCAGTCAATTTGGACATTTTCAACAGAGAACAATTTTTTGCTCCTGCCAGGAATCGAACCTCGGATCGTCCTTCTCTCTCTCTACCACGGATCATCTATCTGGACCAGGGATGAACTATCTACGCCATGAGAAATACAAGGGTACAAAATACGCGAAAATTGAATGTAATGATAGGAACTTCTGAATCAGTTAAACTAATTCTTGCTTTATGAATCTGCATATATTAAACAATATATATCAACCAAACTCTACCTAAGAGCTATTCACTTAACCACAGGCATAGTTACAATTCCCCATCTTGATGTGATGGACAACATCGAGTAATTCTTCGCCACTGATCTATGAACTGTCTCTCGCTAAGATGACGTCATTTCCAGGCGTGGTGAAGATGGTTATTTCCTATCTCTCAAAGCCGAGGTGATAAGGAAGAAATGTATAATTGTAATTAATTTAATTTGTAATTAATGGCGAAACACACCAAGCTTTGTCGTGGTAGTATCTACATTCCCCTGCAGACGTGTAAAGGATCATCTTCCCGAGAAAGTAAGTTTTCTGCCTGAACATATAGATGCAAACATGAGTAGACACCTTTCACTTATGATACATACTCTTATCGTCATTTCTGTGAACAAGCAACTTCTTGGTATGCTTTAGCGATAGTAAATGTGTTGAGTTTGGTAGGTACCGTTAAATGCTTGTATGTATGTCAAGTATGTGTTTAGGTACCAGGAGGTGCTACCGAAAATATATTGACGTGCAAACGAAATGAGGCATTTTATTTTGTATGGGAAATTAATTGGCAATTTCTGTCGTGTATTATGAGTTTAAGTACGTCGTAAGTAGATTGTCCAATCGTATATTGGGTTTAAAATGAAGGTGTACAACATGACAGTTAACTGTAATGGAGTTGTGTGATGATAGTATGAGATTTGTCAAAGTTAAGGTGGTGGTTTACACCCATGATGAACAAGTGTACTTTAAGTGTAACTGCTTTACGAATGATTTTTCAGTAATGGTGTTTAGTTCATGAAGGTAAATTACATAATGTTTTGGGCTGTGACTAAACATAGTGACATAATTGTACCTTAATTCATGGCCTTTAATTTGTGTTTGATGTAATTAGATGCTTATTGAGTGATGATTGCCAACATTCATGGTGACTAATGTAAGTAATGGATGTGAAGATAAGTAAGGAAGGTGTCCAGGAAGAATAAGTACAGAAAACCTGTTTTCTGCTTGCCTGTTAACTGTCAACTCATTGTGCAAGGGTAATTGTCTCCCACTTGAGTTTCTATCAGAATTAAAGCTGAACATGTGATTTTTATGGTAATTTGAAAGGCAAGGTGTGCTTGAATGTGGTGTATGTTGGAAGAATACCTTGAGGTTCTGTCACTAAATTGAAGCTTCAAAAGCAAACCTTGGTGGATTCAGTATTGTTATTTTGTATGTGTGCCACAAAAATTAAACCTTGAAGACTCTGTCTTGTGGAATAAGAGGTTTTGTTTGACTTGAGTTTCTGGCTATGAAGTGAAACCTCAAAAACATTGTTTGTTCATATATGTTGGATAGCTGTCATTAAAATGAAATCTCAGAGTCTTGTGTGGCATTTCAGACTTTTATGGCATGCATTGATCATATAATAGACGTGTGGGTGTGACACTTATGAGAATTGTAAGTTAACACTGATGATATGGAGGAACAAGCTGCCTGAGGATGGAGGCTACACAGTTGTCTGAAATGCAGCTGTGGTTCTGTAATCCTGCATGGTGTCAAACACAGAAGACTGTCATGTGATCAAAGTGTGACTTGGGCGAATGGTTAAGTTATTTGAAATTCTGTCACAGAAATGGAACCTGAAAGCCTAACATTGGTGGACTAATGTGGGTGTGTGTTTCTTGGGTCCATGTGACTGTAATGAGACTTAGAGGCTCACCTTAGTGGAATAAATGTTTTTATTTCATTTAAGTTTGTCATTAGAATTAAACCTGAAAGGTTAACTTTGGTGGTAATATGAAAGGCTAGTTTTGTGGAATACAGTTTGTGTTTTAAACGTATGTTAGCAGCAGGAAATTTTGATTCTGACACTAAGTGAAACCTTAGAGCCTGATGTTCATGGATGAAGTGGATTTGGGTTTTCTTCTATCTGGGGTAGTTTCATGACTTGAGTTTGTAGACCTGTTTTGTTGGCAGCTATGATCTACTGTAGTATGTCTGGAATGTATGGAAAGAATGAAGATTGCTGCAAGGTACATATTATGCTTATATTA
>Ga0123355_10006270_pt1 | contig 17578 bp, 9 predicted proteins | sample TergutEmb28metaG_3_FD_89872 | JGI IMG/M metagenome (GOLD analysis project Ga0123355, IMG submission 89872) | Embiratermes neotenicus P1 segment gut microbial communities from Petit-Saut dam, French Guiana - Emb289 P1 | ecosystem: Host-associated > Arthropoda: Insects > Digestive system > Gut ...
AGAGATGCATCCAAATAACATGAACAGAGATGGGGGCTTCAATCTCAGCAAATCATGGAAGCCACTGCTTCATAAACTCAAAGAGAGGAGACAGCCCTCCAACACACAACAGTAATTCCCACCTGCACACGCACTTATATACACCCTCCCCCTCCACTACCTGCTGGACCTCTAACCGCCCCGCACGGACACACCACTTCCTATTGGATCTGCCACTTCCCCGCTCCAACCCAACCAGGTATAAATACCACGCACAATCCTGCCACTGACATACTTCATTCACCTGCCTATGAAGATGGAACTGACAGTGAGTTCCGAAACATCGGCAATTAGAACTCAGACGCCGGGGAATTACCCAAAAAGGAACAAATTACAATGTACGTATACTGTAACATTGATGTGCACACATGTAACCAATGTTGCAGTGGAAAAGCAATAAGTAAAACATATTCTGAGAGTGTGTGTGTGTAGCCTTAGGTATGCAGCGTGAAATGTGTATGCACCATACTGTCATTTGTGGCCTCTCCGGCTCTACAATATTTTTCCACATTACCTCACAAACGGCAGGATTTCCGAAAACGTTACTGGATACAAAATGTGTATTTTGATTATCTGTACAAAATTTGTCTGAAACATTTCTCAATCTAAGAAGAAATGAGCAAGATATGATCAAAAATGTATATTGGTCTCCATGCACAGTACCCATTATTCTTGACAGATTTGAATGAAACTTGCACTTTATGGACAGAATTTCAAAAAATTCTCAAACATAAAATTTCACAAAAATCCGTCCCATTGGAGCTGACTTGAACAGCACGGGTGGAGAGATGGACAGACATAATGAAGCTAATAGTTGATTTTCGCAATTTTTCAAACGTGCCTGAACACTAAAGTATTTTGTAAAACATTTGAAACATCTAAGTAAGTATTATAATCAACCATTGGAAACCAAAATTAACTCCATATGCCAACTTATTGTGTGGAAACCCCCTAAAATCAAAGTACTTCCAGAGACAAGACATGCAAGTGGACACTGTGTTCATTGTATGCACTTGTGTGCAGAGGGCACACAAATGAATATGACTGATTTGCTACATTACGCTGCAGAACACACAGGGACAAATTTTAAGAAGATTCTCCGTTGTATTTTAGATAACAAGAATCTACTGCGATTCGTGTCACACAGGGACAAAGTTGGAATTTTATAAAGAGACAACAGTTCCCATTGATCATTTCCACAGCACCTCACATCCAACTTTTATGGAAGGCCAAATTTATTATTTTTGTTCTCTATGGACCTTCTGTGTACATTCCTTGTCCTGGAGTCCTTATGGTCTCGACTGTGCTATTTTCTTTCATTATAAGAATGAAGAGTTTTCCCATGACAACAATCAGCAGAAATACCACTTCAGTTTTTCAGATTAGCTGACAGAAAGAGAGAGAGAAAGAGAGAGGGTGTATGTGTGACATAACAAAGGATTACAAAGGTAAATTATGCCCAAGCCCAATCCAAACAGGCAAAACAATATACTGAGCTGATGTTTACTGATAATACAAATACCAGAATTTCCAAAAGTGGTGGTCTCAAATGATATCATTAATAACATGAAGTATAAAATTATGAACATACATTAACTACTGCTGTACACATAACAACACTGTGCAATATGGCAGGTGCTAATGACACAGTCTACAGTTTTTTTTTATAACACTGTGTCTAATTAAAATCAGCTGACACTGTGTAACAAGGCATTTCAAGGTCTCCATGGGATAAGTGCTGAATGAGTTGGGCCAGAGGTGTACAGATTTTCTGAAACTGTAGGAGATGCCTCAAACTCTCAGCATTGACATTAAGCAAGTTCCACCATGAGAACCCACAAACATTAGGCATCCACAAACAAACTTTTGTCACCCAGGCAACCTGGTGCCTGGGATTCGTGTATGCCTGAGTTAGCTGTGTACCTTAACAAAAGCAACCTCTTTGTAGATACTTGATACACAGTCATCAATTTTATGGTACAAAAGTCTCTAGTGGGCCAGAGCCTCCTCATTATCTAGGCTTCAAGATCACACTCAGACACACCACACTCAGTACGACTCTTAATAACCAGTGATCAGTACAACACAGAGATCTCTACCTGACAACATACAACACTCACACAAGACAGGCATCCATGACTCCCAGTGGGATTCAAACCCACAATCCCAGCAAGCGAGCAGCTGCAGATCCATACTTGAGACCATGTGGCCACTGGGACTGACCCACATCCATCATATGCAGCAATAATATGGCAGATGGTCAAACATGACCAAAAATACACTGAATCTTACCACACTAAGAAGTCTCACTACTCAAAGACTCAAACAAGTTACCCTAATGCAAGGCTTCACATCAAAATAATAAATAATATTATTCTGTTCAAACAACCTGACCTCCATGTCAAGAACAAGTGTGCATTTTGTTGATCTACATTACATAATCATAATGCATGGTACAAAAAACATAAAGTTAACCAATTCTTCTTAAAACATTTTGAAGGGTATCTGAATTGACAGCTTGAATGCCCTCCAATCAATCTAAACAGCCTTCACACAGGACTTGCAATCATTCATTTAATGTGACTAGATGCACAGCTACAGTCAAACTGCGATACATAACAATCATGAAATGTTTTTACAAAAACTAGACAAAGAATTCTGAGCAAAAAAACATGTGGGAATCTCGTATGATTATGTGAAAAGTGCATCACTTCTTCACACACACACAACTTCAACACATGCAACAATTTGCCTTATGTGTATGACTTTCAGGACAGCAAAGCAATATCCTGCTGTTACCCTAATGAAGTACGATCCTTTCTGTATGAATATTTTGCAAATTATTTGTATCTGAACTATGCCTTTCCTCCCTCTTCAGGTGCTCTGGTCAGAACTACAACTATAGGAACAGTTAGGTACTGACTAGCATCAAGAGAGATGACAAATTTTGTAAAATATCCCATTACTATCCTGTATGTGGACGTGCTTTTCCTCCCATGACAGGGAATTTGATACAATAAAACAAATGATCTCCCATCATGACAATGCTTGTTCCTGAACCATATCACTAACTCAAAACCATTCAATACAAGGAAATTTAGTGCCACTAAGATCCTGACATACAGCATTTTTGTTTACAAGAAACTGTGGTCACTGCAATATAAGAAGGCAATTCTATCTACTGCAAGGCTTAACAAATCCTGGGAACCAATTCACCATGGCACTTGGATAATCTGTTGTGGTATCTCGAATTTCAGAAGCATATATTTTAAAGCGCAATCTGTATCTCTTGTTTGGAAAATCCTGCTTCAACAAGCACTTCATTAATAAACATCTTTCCCATCACCTTCAACAATGTCTACCAAGCTTGATGAAATTCATCCCATTACATCATGTAAACAAAGGCACCACTAAATATCTACTGTACACAACACCTGTTTATTAAAACAAGTCAGACACAGTAAGCAGCAGACACATTCAATACTATGAATCCTTGAAAAACAAAACATCTAAACTACCACACCACAAAATCAAACTGTGTGTTATGTATATTCACAATATCACCATCAAAAAGGCCTTACGATACGAGATATGGATTCCTAAATCAATGCCACACACTATATGCCTCACCCTCTCTGAATTTTGCCTCCATGGGGTTTGGAACATTGTTGTTGTTTTTTTTTTTGTTTTGTTTCTATTACAATGCCTAATGATTTTAATATATCTTTATCACGCATGGCTCACAGCTTCTGACTCCAGAACAAAACTGACAAGCCATCATAATTCATTGATTTTTCCAACAAATTTGTTATGACATGTATAACTTATGAATACAGTAATTATGATAAAATCCAAATTTCAGTTTTTAATAATATTATATACATAGTTGTAAATATTCTCTTTAAACAATTCTGTACAGCCTGAGGATGGCTTAACATGAACCAAAATATGTAGCCACAATTCAGTTTGAATAACAACAGTTGTGCAGATATTTATTGGTATCTTTATTCTATCAAAATCTGTTGAGTGTAATATGAAAAAGTGTGGAGGGGACTCTAAGTGTCTTTGCTGCACAGACTGGAGCAGGGTTTAAGAAGGTGTATAACCCATGATACTTTTCTGCTTCACTTTGCATTTTAATGAAGAATAATGATGTTCAATATGAAACTTTTTAATTTCAGTATATTTCTGGAGATTTTTCAGTTTTCATTTTCAGTTTATGTGGTTTATGGGGTGTTTCTGGACAACAAATATGAGCAAGAGGTTATTTTTTCAGAAGACTTTCTTGTGATTTATAAGACACAAACAATAAAGGCAACCAAAACAGTGGAAAGTTCACATTTGTTAGCCACTACAACATAAATCCAAAGAAGAGAAAAAAAGTCTAGCTCCCAAATTTTTGAGCTGGCACACATGTTGAAAATTTGTTGTGTTCCATTTTACTGAATCACTTGGCAGACTGGCATCTTATCTCAAAATCTCCAATCTGTGTGCAATGAGACAAACCATGCACGCAGAATTCAGACTGCATGGGAATTTTCAAGTCAGGGACTTCATTGATGGACCAAACACACACATTTAAAAACTTGCTACTGCCTCAAGCATGTGTCAAATCCCTCTACATAGGCTTACAGTGTGAAAGTACCTAATAAGGAAAATAAAATAAAAGACTTGAGAAGAATAATTCAATTTGTACCTCAAGATCATCAAGCTCTATCAGTATTGGCAAATAACCCAAAAACAGTTTGGCATAATCGTGTTTTAGTCACTCGTCTATTGAAAAATTCATGTTTTGGGACTGGTGCTGTGTTTGAAACAGCCAATTCACTTGGATCACGAACTAAAATATAATTACTGCAGTAAAAATTATGTTTTTAGAAGCATCAAAGTAAGTAGCAACTCTACATAACCAAATATGAAGCTAGAGCAAATAAATTTGTATTAAGTACATGGAAAAGTAATTATTACAAATACATATCATTACCCCAATAACAGAATGACAGTAGCAGCTGCCACCTCCCCCCGCCAACACAACCTGCACTTCCTTGACTGCCAGACATACAAATAAACAGAAGGTATAAGAACACATATAAGTGGTTGGATGGTTTGTGATGTAATTAATTCAGGTAGTAATCAAAAAATTACCTTATTCCAGCCACATAAGCAGCTTCAGGACAATACATATCATCAGTAGCAGGGTACAAGTCATTCCAAGCCTGTTCAGTTTTCCTGAATGTTGGCCTCTACATCTCTTCTGATGCCAGATGGAAAGCAAACGTACACTAATTTGGGAATGGATGTATCATTCACTCTTAAAAAGGGTTGTACCCATTGTAATTATAGTCTCAAACAATTTAACTTAAAATTGCACACACATATATTATCTTATTTCTTCTTTGATTTTCCAATTGTATCATGTACACCCTGCAACTGACCTCAAAAACTTCACCTCTGCTGTCTCAGTTCTTCTTTCTAGTTGCATTATCAAAGTTATTAGTCTGTATAAGAGCAATGGTACCACCATTATTCGATATAATTTCAATAATGTTTATTACTTGTTTCAAATGTGGATGAAACTGTTCCATACCTACCAGCCTGACAGTTTATCTCTTATGACAAACCTTCTCTTGAAAATATTATAATTTTTATAGTCACACCAGAGGAAGAGCTAGAGAGGTACAAGGAGGACATGTCCCAAATGCAAACAAAAATGGGTTCAACTGACCAATCAAGAGATGTTAAACAAAACAAAATCATAGACATAAGACTAGGCAAATCTACTTCCAATGCAGATGATCACTAGCCCTGTGTGTGTGGTTGGAAATACAAATGCGGTGAGATTTTTGTGGAGGTCAAGAAGCAGAACAGACCGAAGATGCACCGCCCATTAAGAAGGAAAACTGTTAACACACAAGTATGCTTCATGGTTGTGCAGTCGAAAAACCCACATAATTTTCATAGAAGTTAGTCACAGTTTCTTTCTTGGTTATATGATTTGGAGAACGGAAACACGGGGCTCTAAATTGGCCTCGGGACATAAGTGGTAAGTTCAACCAATAGTCAAAAGTGGAGCAGCAAATCTTGTAGTTTGCTACCTCACAAAAATTTAAGAAAAGTTAAAAAAAAAGACGACCTTTACCCTGACCTTCCTTTGACCTCAAAAAGACCCACGTATAACCCCTACTGCGAGATATTGTAGGATTTCAGAAGACAGTGATATAACCTATGTACCTGTCATGACTTCCTACAGACTACAAACATTTCCTCGTTGTAACATACATAAGTCTGAATGCAAAAGCCACAGAAAATTAAACCCCAACGAAAGAAGCTTTGATTTTATTTCATCTTTAAAAGCCATCACATTTCAATGCTTCAAAAGTGGTAAAACACAAATGCATTAAAGTGAGTCAGTTCACAAAGAATACGAACCGGAGCATCCAACATGAAATCCTTTAAAACATACACGTATGCCACAAACAGTAAACAGTGTTACTTACCTCATTTTCTGCATCGACATCTTACTCGAATTCCATTTTCAAGTACCCACGGGGAAATGAGTGTCAAAACACTATTAAACTAAGCATATTACCATACAAACATCCCCTGCCGACAGCCACCAAGATGGCGATTGTTTTGGCGCCGTTACGGTGACAGCATTTCATGCAGCATTACACTCACGACATTGGCCACACGTAATCCATCTCATCGCAGATGGTCATCTGCTATTGGCAAATGGAAAATAGACAACGCCTACTCACAGCCTTCTAGTAGCTGGACCCAGATCTTACTGCGAGATATTAACGATATGTCTGCAGTGATTGAAAGAATCTATGTACACAACATAGTATGCACGAGAGGAAAAGCTTAAAAATGTGTTATGAAATATCGATAGAAGTCTAAACAAACAACGACGACTCATCTAGATACACCTCTAACACCCGGGACCAGAAGCTTTTAAGATTCAAATTAAAGCAACAGCAGGTCTACGAAATTGCGCGCGTGAAGGCCATGCACACTAATGCAGGAATTAATATTTTGCTTATTTGCTCAATAAATATAATAAGAAATAAATTTACGCTGCAACCGTAATTTAACTTTTTCCTCCAAATCAAATCACTCCTGCACTTACAAATTTAAAACAGTTTTCACAGCTCACGGAACACCATAGCACTGTTTTGCAATTCACATCAGCAAGGGTAAATGCTATATTTGATTCAAATTACGTATATTTCTTTTACAGGTCTTGTGAAGTTTACATATATTTAAAGTACTGCTTAAATATCACGAGTCTCTTCATGTTGCCAATAATACAAGGCCATTTTATGATTTCCGTCATCACTGACCTTTTTGTGGATGGGGGGGGGGGGCAAAGGGGGGAATGCCCTCCGATATTTCTTGTACGTAGGTATAGTTTTTTTGGCTACTGGGTTGAAGAAGTGCAAATAAAAAAGTGGGGCGAGAGTGGAGCAAAGGGGAATAAGTATCTTAATGACCGGTTCAAACCAATTTCCCCCTCTTTGTAACTCGAATCCTTGACTTCACTTGACTCCTACACCCCTAGTTGATATAGCGGCCCCCCCAACGATATGATTAGTTAAGTTATGCCAATGTCCGTTTATAATAATGTACTTCAAAAACCTCATATTATTCGCAATACAATAAAATATATTTCCATTCCAATTAGACGAAGGGTGTGAAAGAAATTCATGTTCAAATGTAATACTTCCCAATAAAAATAATTACAAATGTATCTACAGTGTTACAACAGAACACAATTTTATAAAAATCATCACATTTCTTGCATATATATAAATTATCAGCGTAGGAGTGAAGTAAAATTCTTCATGAATATAATAATTTTAACTCTGTATATCCTTCTGCTGAGTGTAAGACGTGAGACGTGATGACTTGGATACTTTTATATGACAAATTCAACTTTTGATGGTAGGGCAAATGATAATTGGAGTTACGCGATCCTCGTATCCACTATACGACTACTTGCATGTTCCTCCTTGGTGAAAAGAATTTGGTTGCAACAACAGTCAATCTCATGTGATAATTGACAGTAGTTCTTGCCCGTCCAAAATCTACACATTATTTCAACAATTTTCAAAAAACAATGAATGTGTTACAGCAAAATAAACTCCAATGAGAAGCTATTTTGTATTTACAGTCGTAAATAGGAAGGTTTTACAGACGCCCGCAACCCCCAAATACTATGTGCTATTCTCTCTCTGTTCCGTGCGGCCAGTGGCACGGATTAACCTGCACGGATTAAAGTTTCGCGGGCACGTCTTCTACGCCTGATCCATGGTATACACGGGTCTTTCACAAACCAGAGTAAATGAACCGAAGAGAATTAGATAAATTCCGTGACGGTTGAAGAAGAATTTGTGGTATGTCGTTATGTTTGCGAGATGTGAACTGTAAAAATTTTTGGGTTATTTCATTTTCTTGTGTTATTATTCGTGTTAGAAATATTTAGGTACATGTACCTCCTACGGTTAGTATACTAAATTGCGAGGTGATCAAAATTTTTTCACCACAGTAACAGGTAACACATTTCTGTTTTGGAGATTATAGTTATTTTGGTATGGATATCCATTTAAGTACTACTTTCTTCATAGTTACAGAATGGATGAACAAGTGTGCCCTCGGTGCAAAACCACGAAGTACAGAAATCCTTCATTGAAGCTTATGGTGAACATCTGCGGCCATGCTTTGTGTGAAAGCTGTGTAGACCTTCTGTTCCTTAAAGGTGTGTACTTGGTTCCGAGGTTTTTAAAATAAAAACCCCACGCAAAATTGTACTGTATTCCAGCTATCCTGCGTCTTGCAGTTGACAGGGATGTGTTGCATGGTGTACTGCCTGCGTTTTACAAAATGTATTAGGCAAATTGTATACATGGACAGAAGAGTAAGTTGGAATAATATGCTTCATCAGAATTTTGTTACAGGCTTGTCGTTTTGGATAGTGTATAACAGAACTTCTTTACAGTTCATATATTCTTCATGGTACAAACCCAAGAATGAAAAACATGTCATAGTGCCATTACAGTATAATACAATTGGAACAGCAGTTTATGGTTGCTGTTTAAGAATTTTACATTATACAGATCAAAAATAAAGATTTGTAGTAAACAAAGCAAGGTATTTGTTTCAAAAAATGTCTTCCTTTACAATATGCACACCACTCATAAACCTTCAATTGAAGATTCTTCTAGAGAGTAGGAGTCAAAAAATAATCTTTCATTGCTAGTTTAAAGACTTTTGTATCATGAAATTGAAGTTCTGATTTTAGGTGGTAGAGTTAAATAACTGGGTTCCTGCTTACCATAAACCTGTCTGGTAACTAGAGAGTTTATCTTTCATCATGTTGGGTCAGTGTCTCTTGTACACAGGATTTCTGGATTTGTTTGAAATATATCCATGTTAATCTTATGTTTATTGGACCGTGCATCATCTTGATAGTTGAGTAAAGAGCGACCAACTTGATGTCACTTGCTTTATTATTTCTTTATTTAATGCTCAACATGTTTCGGATGTTAACACATCCATCCTCAGGAGCTTGCAACTTATGTGCTGAGGTATTTCATAGGTTGTATTGATCTGGTTCGATGTGTGTTGGTGTTACGTTGTGGTTTGGCTGTGGTGGTGTGGTATCCGTATGCAGGTTGAAGCACTACTCAATACTACTCAGTAGTGCTTCAACCTGCATACGGATACCACACCACCACAATGTAACACCAACACACATCGAACCAGATCAATACAACCCATGAAATACCTCAGCACATAAGTCGCAAGCTCGTGAGGATGGATGTGTTAACATCCGAAACATGTTGAGCATTAAATAAAGAAATAATAAAGCAAGTGACATCAAGTTGGTCTCTCTGTACTCAAATATCCATGTTAGTTTTTATCTAAAAATAGATCCATTTATTTTAAATTTGTTCACATACTGTTGATTCTGAAGGAAAGGAAACAGGGGAAAATTAACAACTAAATTTTCATGTGACACTTTTTATGGGATTTTTTCCTTATATATGATTTACTTTAAATACCTTCTTGTGTTCCACACTATATTTGTGCACAGTATACATGTGTTGCATACAGTTTGTGAAACCTGACTGTTGAGAAGTATGGGAGTAGTCCAATAAAGTAGGAAGAATCAGCCACTACTGTTTAGGAAACATTTGCTTGCAAATTAACTGCTGGGAAATGAATTGGAGACAGAACACAACCCATCCACTTTGGTGGATTCTGCATTGGCTGGGATGCACTGTGTACTAAATTTCTTACATGATTCTCTACAGGATACACGTTTTGATGTCTGTCATTAGTCTGTAATTTTCTTTTCAAAAGAATTGTAACTAAATACTTCTTTCATTTCAATTAATGTGTGTTTTATTTTTGTTGGCAAATTTTGTGATATTTGTTTGCCATGTGCTTGGCAATGGTGTGATAAGATGCCGCTATCTATGAACCCAATTTAAATGGTTGTCATACATTTTACTAGGAAGGGAGATACGAGAAGCTGTTCACTGAAGTCAAATACTATGGACTTGTGCATGTCATAATGAACTCAGAATTTCAGAGACCTGTTTACTAGTTTTCGGTATGAAACATTCCAACACACCTTGCCAGTAAACCTCAATTTCTTCCAAAGAGCAGTTAACACAATTTAACATTAACAATGCATGATTCAAGATTCTCACAGTGATGTTGCTGAAAACTCAAATCGTTTAGGTATGATGCTGTGTTGCTGGTTAAGTAGTTCCAGATGTATTGAAAGATCAAGTTGCCTTCATTTTCACAGTAAAGTGGTCCAAGACAAATAGAATGGCTATTCTTTCTGGACTTCTTTAACTGGACTATAAAGGCACTACAAGCCTTCAAGAGTTGAGAACTACCTGCCCAACTAAACAGCTTCATATCCTACAAAACTTGATCCACTTTAGCCATGCCATGTGAATATTATACTATAAGACCATCTTTTATTAATGTATGTTTTTCATCCTCTCTGCACAGGATCAGGATCTTGCCCTGAATGTAATGTACCGCTGCGGCGCAGCAATTTTCGAGTTCAGCTCTTTGAAGACTCCATGGTTGAAAAAGAAGTTGATATAAGGAAAAGAGTTTTAAGAGATTTCAACAAGAAAGAAGAGGATTTTGGTACCTTGCGAGAGTATAATGACTATTTGGAAGAAGTAGAAACTATTATATACAACTTAACTAATAATATAGAGGTTGTTGCAACCAATAAAAGGATAGAGCAGTACAAAAAAGAAAATAAAGACTTAATTTTGAAAAATAAGTCTAAAATAGGGAGAGAAGAAATGGAATTAGAGGAACTCCTTGAGGAAGAAAAACTCCATGATCAAATAAAAAAGAAGGAATTAGTGAAACTTGAAGAAGAAGAGAAGAAGAAAAAAATAAGAGAGAAAGAGGCTCTGATTGATGAATTAATGTTTTCTAATGCAGATGCAAAAAATATTTTGGAAACATTTGCAAATAATGTACAGTCAACAAAGGAAGAAGTGAAACTTGTTCCAGCTGTTCGAGCAACCCAATTTTCTACAGGTATTAAGTTTGGTCGCCCAAGACAACAAGATTTCTTACCAGTGCCCAAAATTGAGGAAGGGCCTTTGTATGTGTATGAAGCTCCAAGACAACCAACAGATGGTCCTGTACCACCTACACGGTCAGATCTAGAAGCGAAGGGTTACTTACACCATTTGGAGCATGAAAAGGATGAGCACCGAGCTGGAGGTTACAGAAGAAATATTTCTTGTATGCGAGCCCTGCAAGAAGCTTTTGCAGGCTTGTATCATGTATCAGATCGAACTGAACTTGTTAGTTGGTAGGTGTGTTAGCTCATGGAACAGATATATAAGTAAGTTTGATTTAATTTATGTTGTTCATGTGTAACAGGTATAGATAGAACTAGTTGGTGTCATTTTCAGAAATGAAGCGGCTCATGTTACAATGCATTACAGTGGCATGTAAGTTCTTTATAACTTACTGAATTGCTAATATTCAGTACTGCAAAAACCAGCCTTATAGAGCAATAGATTACTCATGTGAATACCATAATGGACCTTTAGTTCCACCAGAGGCAGGTAATTGCATAAGTAACTGAGGACTCAGTTTATAATTGCCTCTGCTAAATCAAGTTAAAACTTACTTCATAATACATTCCTAATTACATGAATGCTGACATTTTAATAAAAATCTACCCAGTCTGGACTTTTTTATGTGAATTTGAAGTGAATTTCATTAAAACTAAGCAGGATAGCCCAGCTGGTACAGTAATGCTCTGAGCTGGACAACTAGGGTCAATTTCCATCTAGGAGTCATATGTTTGTCACCATACCTAGGCTGGGGCCAGGACAGTGTAGTCAGCATAGTGACTGGCTATGGGCTGGATGGTCCAGGATTTGAATCCCAACAAGGGCAAGAGATTTTCCATGGCCGTTGAGACAGGCCCTGGGGCCTACCCAGCCTCTGTACAGTGGGTATGACATTTCTTTCCTAGAGTTAAAATGCCCGGGGCATGGCATTAACCATCCACGTACATCTAGCACTGAGGATGAAGAAAGGAGTAGCGCAATACTTATGGTCCCCTACTGTCTCTTCAACTTTGTATCAAAAGAATGTCAGTGGGCCTTTTCCCCAAGTAAAGTGAGTAAAGAATACATGCTGATTAACACATTGAGCAGTCCATAATAAGCTACTAGGTCTTCAAGGTACTTGAAAAAGTTCCCACTTTTTGTGGAACTTAAAAGGTTCCTTATTGTGTTCACAAGAGCCTGCCATTTGTACCTGTACTAAGGCAGATCAGTTGAGTCCATACCCTTGCATCCTGTTCCTTGGAAGTCCATTTTAAAATTATTTTCTCACCCATGCCTTGGTATTGCAAGTGGTTTCATTCCTGCAGGTGTTTTGACCGAAACTTCATATGCGTTTCTCGTCTCCCCCATGTATTTTGTGCCCCTCTAATCATTCACTTGTTCACCTTAATACTGTTTGGCATGGAGCACAAATCATAAAACCCCTCACTGGGCAATTTTCGCCAGCTAACTGGTACTTCATTCTTCCCAGGTCCTATTCTCAAACACCCTTGACCTGTGCACATCCCTTATTGTGAGACAGAGTTTCACACCTTCACAAAAGGGCAGGCAAAATTTTAGTTCTGCAACTGCAAATACAATGTCACATACTTTTCATGGATCCGATGTTACACATGATGCAAAACAAATCATACATACAAATATACCATTATGTCATTTCACAGTATTAAGTTAAATAATACACTAAATTCTTGTGTACTGTATAAAACAGGTATGTTGTATGTACTGTGTACATACACTATTACAAATATGAAACTTTTTAAAACAATTATGAATCATTTTTAAGCACTACATTCATTGACCAGTTACAAGGCATTTGTATTTAATTATCTTTATAATATTACTTTTACAGTACTTTTTAGATGGTAACATGTTCAAAATATCAATGCCAGCACGGTATGCACTTTTCTCAAACTGTGAAACGTCAACTGCTGTGTGAAGATCACACTGGTACCTTTTGTTAATGCCACATACAGCTGAATTTGAAAATGTTCTGTGTTATTTCTCAGTGAAATTCATGGTAATATATATTAGTATGGATGAGATAAGGTCTTTTGGTTGCTTAAATGCACACCTCTATCACTGCCTAGGTTTTGCACTACTCATAATTCAAATATCCTTTGTAATGTGGATGACCTTTTACTGTTGCATGAATTATCCAAAAGAAGTATTCCATACTTCATTATGAGGTGAAAGTAGGCGAATGAGTCATTTTACCCTGTCAGTATTGCTGGTATGAAACATCATTCTAAGTAAGTATCATGCTTCAGCTAACTTTGAAATCATTCGATCATTATGATTCTTCTAATTTAGGTGCTTATCAGTTTGTCAACCAAGAAGTTGCCTGCCTGTGTCCATGTTTCCACTCAGGTAGTTCTGCTTTAGAATTTTGAATATATGGCTAATCTCGATTGTTGATTTTATTTGTGCGTACAGAAACGTTCTGCTAATGTTGACATCCATTTCACTGGTAATCTACATCCTATTAAGTAGGGTCCCAGAAAATCGTTGTAAGCTGGGATAGTGTAGTCAGTATAGTGACAAAGCTACAGGCCACACAACTTGGGAATCATTGTTCATTACCCAGTAAGGGCCAAAGATTTATTCTCCTCCACATCAGCTTCAGGGCCCAGTTTAATGGGTACGGGGGATTACTTCTCCAGGGGTCAACAGAAGGGGCATGAAACTGATCACTCCTCTTCGTATAGTGTCAAGGTGAAGGATGAGTGGAGCTATACCTCCGCTCGCCCATGTCATTAGAGTGTGCACAGGGACGATTTTAGCATTAGCTGACCAACTCGCTAACAGGAATGTTGAAGCAAAAGTGTGCCATGTTGAACGCATCATCAAAATGTAAATCATTATCTGCTTGTCATTAAAAAAAAATTCCATACAAACTTCTTGCTAGCCAGGTGATAATTCGTTCTTCAGTTGGTCACGTGAAAAAAAAAAAGGACCTAAAACTTGTGCTGGAGGCCAGTGGGCTCCCACAATAAATTAAAACACTAAACAGTTCAAACAGGATGAATATTATGACAAGGTAAGATTTAAGGCTTACAATATGCCATGAGCTGTTACACATAAAACAAGCTGGAGTCGTTTATTATACATGGAAAATGTCAGACCCATGACAAACAAGAAAGTAATTAAGTGAAGCTGCATACTTGAAGCATTGGCAGGATACTCTATTGATTGATGCTATCAGTTGGTAAGATTATTTAGTATCTGTGGCGAACAAAATATGTATGAATATGGAGCACCGTTGGGATGATAATGGCAGGGGAAAAGTAAAGTACTATAAAAGTAACCCATCCTACTGTCACTTTGACTACAATTTAACCACAATGACTGGCCTGTGATCGAATCCAAGCATGTGTGGTGGTGTATCTCGGAGAATGAGGGTGCTGCCAAACAGTAATGGATTAGGTAACTGAGAATGAAAAATGATACAAAGAGATAATGAACGCCATCCTTCAGAGATAGTAAATTAAGCAGGAACCACTTTCTGTTAACGTTAAAAATAAATGTTTAAACACAAGACAGTATGAATTTCACAGTGGAAGGAAGAATATGAACTATGCTAAGTGAGTTTGCCCCTGTTGAGTACCACACTGTAAAGAGAGACAGAGCTTCCAGCACTTCAAAATCTGTCAGCTTCACACTTCTGCCACATCACCCCTGGACAAAGAGGCCTATTGCCGCAGAGAGGAAGCTCCCTGCACCTATCGAGAATCAAACACCGGTCATGCAGGCAGTGTCTGAATTTCTCATCTGTGTTAATTTCATCAATTGAACCCATCGCTGGGTATGGGTTACGATAATACCCACTTTCCGGTAAAAGGTTAGTGGTTATTGCCTGTGAGACGTGTAGTATGCAACCAGCAAAGCTGTTACGTACGACCACCCTGCGTTGAGCGGAAAGTTACGTTAACAGCTCATGCAAACCGAACTGCGCGCACACGGCAGTGGCCGCGTTGTGATTGGTTCACGCCGTGGCTCAGAGGATATACAACTCGGCACTTACTGACACCTATAGGCACAGGTAGGAAGTACCCACCTCATAATCCAGTTACTGGTACGGCAAGCTGCACATAGATGTCTGTCAGCAAGTTGCCTGCTCCCCCCCCTATAGTCTGCGCTTCCAATTAAAGTCAGCGCGAGTTGTTTACTTTTCTGTCTACATAGACATTATTAATACCGTTCGAGATGAGGAAGGAGAGTCCGCCTGGAAAAGCTAATAGTTGCTCAGGTGGTTAAATTCCCCGCATTTTCGGAACCCGAAGTTTCACTACCAGTGTTCTAAAGACCCTCCTTTGCTCTATATCCACGGCAAGATGAATCCAGTTCCCATTCCTTTAAGAACCGTGTTAATATTATCCTCTCATAATACGTAACCCTAAAAAGAGTATTGGTCAAAACTTGTAACACAAAACACAATGATGAGACGGAAGAATCTTCCTCAGTGTTTAATCTTGTGACCTGCTTATATGTCAATGTTGTTATTATCATCATCATAAATCTGTCATGGAGTTGGGCCACTTGTTGACTCGTTCCGGTCTCACGTATCCAGAAGTCTCTTCAAAGGTCGACCATAATTCCTTCTGCCAGTTGGGGAGTAGTATTTCATTACCCTGGGTAATCTATTTCGAGGCATTCTATTTACATGTTGTATTCAGCTTCTCTTGTATTCCAGTAATTTTTCCAAAATGGGTGTTATTTAAACTCCTTTGTAATTTGTGCATTTATTTTGTAATCTGCCCAAGTGCATCTTGCTGTTCTTCTCACGTATTTCATCTCTTCTGCTGTTATTCTTCTGGAGTCCCTTGCTTTAATAGTCCAAGTTTCGCTGCCATATAACAAGACAAGAAGGGCTTAGTATATTGTATAGTTTTATTATTATTTTCTTAAGGTTTTTTTTAATAGGAAATGCCATCCCTAAACGTGCCGGTCCAGAGGCTAAAGGTAGCAATCGTACCGCTGGACTTACCCTGCTCTGGGCTCGTAACCCATTCAGGGGAAATTTTAACCACTGGCAAGTCTCACGGAAAGAAGTCGGACAGATTTTCTTTAAACGACAACATGGATGTTGTTATTCGTCCTATTATTATTATTATTATTATATGGATGTTTCTTGTCACAGGCCTTTTCTTGCAAGTAGACATGAAGTCAGTAACACAACTATTGTTTAATTATATGTTATATTCTAGGTCAAAAGACCTTTTTACCTAGAATATAACATCTAATTTAAAAATAGTTGTGTTATTGACTTCATACCTACTTGCTAGTTTTATACTTACTAAACAACGGGGATGGCACAATTCAAAGGCCTTTTCTTCCCGGTACTTCTGTTGAACCAGCGGTGATCCCCACCGCTCAGGCTTCAAGCTTCACACTGCAGTACTTTCTGTATTATGTGTGATGTTCCAAGTATATTATTATTATTATTATTATTGACATAAAAATAAAAAGAAATAACGATTAAAAGTATACAATAAACAAGGATATTAGCTCAATATATTATTTAATCATGTTTGCCTTCAGATTGTCATATACTTGAAATATCGATAGTGCAGTGCACTAATGACCAGTGCTATAAGCTGTTCCCACTCCCTCAACTGGCTGCTGTTGCAATCCAGTAACATGAGTTGGAGGAAAAAGAAGTGTGGTCATGTAACCTCGTAACGAAGTAATTCAAATATATTGTCAAACAAAAATGAAAGTTATTTGAAGTGACATTCACAGTGGTAAGTTTCGAATCATAATTTGTGTACTGTAAATTTCGGTGCAGAATCTTTTGTCTTCCAGGTTGCTATCCAAAAATTTAAAGATCAAGATATATAGAACTATAACTTTGCCTGTTGTTTTGTATGGGTGTGAAACTTGGTCGTTGACACGGCGGGAGGAAA
>Ga0123355_10006273_pt1 | contig 17575 bp, 9 predicted proteins | sample TergutEmb28metaG_3_FD_89872 | JGI IMG/M metagenome (GOLD analysis project Ga0123355, IMG submission 89872) | Embiratermes neotenicus P1 segment gut microbial communities from Petit-Saut dam, French Guiana - Emb289 P1 | ecosystem: Host-associated > Arthropoda: Insects > Digestive system > Gut ...
GGTATCCGTATGCAGGCTGAGGCACTAGTGCCTCAGCCTGCATACGGATACCACACCACCACAGCCAAACCACAACGTAACACCAACACACATCGAACCAGAGCAATACAACCCATGAAATAATCAACAAATAAGTCGCAACCTCCTGAGGATGGATGTATTAACATCCGAAACATGTTGAGCACTGAATACAGTAATAATAAAACAAGTGGCATCAATTTGATCTCTCTTTACTCAACTAGCGTGTGTGAAGATCTACTGTACTGAATTTTACGAAATCCATCCATAAATACGGAAAGTACGCATAGGCATTAATTTTCTTTAGGACGTGTTTCATCCCCGTTGTGTGTGTGTATGAACTTGGATTGGTGTGTATTGTAACACAACTGTGTCACATAGGTGTATGTAATGACTGTATTGAGCAACTACGTGTTTCGGCCTTTACTGGCCATCTTCAGGTTGTCTTGAGAGAACAAACTTAAAATCATACTATATGCATTGCGCGCGCACGTGGTGTAGAGATCTCTACATTACGGGCTTTATCTTGTACAAAACTCAACAACAATAGCCCAACCTCCCAGCCCCCACCGACACCCGACCAGCCGAGGAACAATGACTCCCCTACCCTACCCCACCTCAGAACCACCAGAAACGTTCCAACAAGGCAGGACCAGACAACGTCAGCAATACACAGCAGTGAGGAAGACTCCACACAGACGGACAAACCAACACGCACATGCAGTGTAATAACATAATACGCGTACGGTACTGAGAAAGGCAACACGTAATGCCGTCCCGACAACAGCACAACGAAGTGCCTCAAAGGGAACAGTTTCAATACGGCATACAAACCAACCACACGCAGTGAACATTAGACATATTAACAGTGTAAAAAACGCCCTACAGTGAATGCAGTGAGAGGAACCAGCTACACACTAGAACAGCATAGTAACAAAAAGGAAGGCCACCACCCACACGAACCCACTCTCACCCAGGGACAAACAGAAGAGCGAGGACATACTAACCCATAGAACATAAGTAAGTACCTAGACTTGTATCCCCAACACAGAGACACTCTCAGGCATAAATATACCACAGCAATACCACCACCATACTGATGCACACATTTTCTGCCCCGCAGGCAAGGGACCACGCCAACCAAGCCCCCACAAAGCGCACCTTATTAAGGAGAAGGACCGCACTCCGTACAACTACGACCCACTGAGCCGGACAGCTCTCATCCACACTAGCATTAACTTAACTTTAAAATTTGTACAAGATAAAGCCCGTAATGTAAAGATCTCTACACCACGTGCGCGCGCAATGCATATAGTATGGTTTTAAGTTTGTTCTCTCAAGACAACCTGAAGATGACCAGTAAAGGCCGAAACATGTAGTTGCGCAATATAGTCATTAAATACACCTAGTGACACAGCTGTGTTTGACTGCACACCAATCCAAGTTCATTAATTTTCTTCCTTAAATAAAGTATGACTGTCACTGAGCCGATCGTCACGAAACTCTCGCTTACTGTGCAGTTTTCTTTTGTGAAGAATTCATGTAACCGAATTTCATGAAAATCCTTCAGACGGTTTAGTCGCTGACACTGGGTCGCAATAGGAAAGATGAGTTAGTCTTCACACAAAACCTTCTTGTTTTATTTCGTAAAGAATACCTGATAATATTCAAACCCACCCGAGGGAAGATGGTTGTGAAGATGGACAGAGAGTGTAGCTGGTTCAGAATCATGACCAGTTGCGAGCTTTCTTAGATTTGTTAGCGGAAATATCTATGGGCCTTTGGATTCTGCTACCAGTGTTACAAACCGATTGAGCACGTCTTCGACAGTACATGGAAATAAATCAAAGTTGTGTTCCAGCGACTCTAGTCCGGAGAAAGTGTTCCTGGCAGCCACTGGTTGAGAGCCGCAAGAAATGTGCCTGACTGTATCGGAAGTTTTATGTGTTTTGCACCGCGCATCGCCATACAGTTACAAAATACAAACCAACAAAATGCACATTTCCTAAATTAATATTTTAATTTTTAATTTTTGATGCATTCTACATATTTTGAACCCGAGGGTTCATCTTCAGGAAGACGGCTGTATATAGAGTTATGGTACGGTACGGTACGGTACGGTACAGTGTGTCTTACATGCGTTAGTATAAACAGTCTACCGACACGACTGCTTTCGTCCTGAAGATGAACCCTCGGGTTCGAAACATGTAGAAGACATCAAAAACTAAAAATTAAAATATTACTTTATAAAAGGTGCATTTTGTTGGTTTCTACTGTACAATTGTGTCGGTAATGTTGGTTTCTACTCTACAATTGTGTCGGTAATGTTGGTTCCTACTCTACAATTGTGTCGGTAATGTTGGTTTCTACTCTACAATTGTGTCGGTAATGTTGGTTTCTACTGTACAATTGTGTCGGTAATGTTGGTTCCTACTCTACAATTGTGTCGGTAATGTTGGTTTCTACTGTACAATTGTGTCGGTAATGTTGGTATCTAGTCACTGCACTGTACGCTCTGTACTGTAGGCTGTTGTTTGCAATGATTCCCTTCTGCGATAGGCACACCTTTCGTGTTCATCTGTCCCACAGTCTGTGGACAACATTACTTGCCCGAGGACTGTTGGACTATATATATATATATATATGGGCTGAATGTCACAATGTCACTCCTTTAGCTTCAATTGCAGACTGTCGGTGTAATAACTTCCTTCTTCAAGATGTAATTGTGAGAAAATTAAATAATGTCGGAGGGTTTACATAGGAATGCAAGAGACACCAACTGTGATTCGTTAAGAACACTCTCAGAGCGATTACAGGCCTTATTCCTAATAATGAATCGCCCTGGTGCCTTCGTGTTTATTCATTCTGTTGTTTGTCTTGCGAGAGGTTCATAGTTTCCTCCCAAGCGACTTTTCCACAGAGGGTGATCTAGTGCCTCCGCTTTCAATTTCCAGTAACCTCCCTTTTCCTTAAGGTCATCCAGTAGCTGCTTACGTCTTCTTTCTCCCCGTCACTGCTACCCTTCCCTCTACCTTCCCTTCAATAAGGTGTTTATAAGGCAGTTCCTTCGCAAGATGTGACCAATCCAGTTAGCCATCCTTCCTTCCCTCCTGTTACTGTATGTGGGATACTCCTTTCCTCTTTGGCTCTATGTAACACTTCTTAATTTCTCATACGCGCGATCCAACCGATCTTCTCCATCGTTATCCAGCACCACATTTCAACATTTTCCAGGTATTTCTCATCAACGTTTCAAAGTGTCCAATTTTCAGCACCTTACAAAGCTAAGCTCCAAATGTAGTGCTTTACTAGTTTCTTCCTTATATCTAATTTCAATCTGCTGATGCAAACCGTCTGCTTGCTGAACACTGCTCTTGCCATGGCGATCCTGGATTTAAATTCACGTGTGTATCTCGTATCACTTGCCATCGTGCTGCTTACCCAAATATAAGCAATATCCCACATTCTGCAGCTGTTTTTGATCCACCATAGTTTGTATTATAGATGGTTGCTGTGAGATCCCCATTGCTTAATTTGGTTCACATTCATCACGCTCCAATATTACCATCTAATACTGCTTTCTATGAAGTCTTCCGAAACGCCCGTAATTTTCACTGTTACATTACGGTGCCGTGTTCACTGCAAGTACATGTGGCAAGAAACAACCTCAACCAGGCTGACTGACTTTCAGTTCCTCAGGACAGAGATCACATCTTACTTGCAGAAGTAAACTTTTTCATCATATTTTGTATTAACAGATGAAACTTTACCCTGAAGATGAAAGCACTAAGACCCTTCGAAACGCCGGGAACCATTTACCCAACAAGACAGTTCAATATCCCACCAGACAGTATCCTTCAAAACCCTATTGTTACCCCGCGAATAGCGCCGTTACTGTAGATTACCTCATCTGTCAGGGATGTAGGAGAAGTTGCCGAATGCACACGGCGCTGCACATCTCTCTTAGAACCTTCTCTAAAAACAAAAGTACCAGTGATTGACCTGGCGCACTGCAGTACCCCAGATTTTCGTGAAACTTTATCTTTAAGTATTTTGCGAAAATAAGCCGAGAAGTTTTAGTAAAATCTGACAAGAATAAAGGACATTTTATATGCAGACCAATAAATATATTTGATCATATCTCGCTCATTTCTTCTTAGAATGAGAAATGTCTCGGACGAAAGTTGTATAGGAAATCAAAACACACATTCTGTGTTCAATAACTTGTTTTTCCAAAAACCGTGGCTTTTGTTAGGTAATTTGGAAAAAAAAAACATTTTAGAGCCGGACAGGTCACGGATGACAATATGGCGCATGTGCATTCTGTGCTGGATAACTAAGGCTGCAAACACACACTCAGAACATGAAATACTTATTGCTTTTCCACTGCAACAGTGGTTGCAAGAACGCGCCTCAGTGGCTGTGTTGTGTGTGTCGCCGTGACTGTATTTGCTATCACGCAAACCAAACAGCCTTTCGTCATGTGATTGCCTCTGGTGTCTGGTATCCTCACCAGCGCCGTGTTCTCGGCGATCCTGACTGGAATGCACCAGAGCGTCTTACAGTCCATTCGGTAACTTTCGAGGACTTCAGTTTTAGAAGCATCAAACCCCTCTTACAATTTCGCACATAATTTCCCCCCGACATCTTTTTTGCAGTTCTATAAATAATGTGTTTAAAAACCACAGGTTCTTTAGAACGAATTTTGCCACAAACAAGGGTGCCATTAGTTGGCGCCACGTGACCAGTTCCCCATCCCACGTGTACCACACGTGCGGCGTAATATGACAGTCTGCTCGCTATAGCATGGGGTCTGTCGCATAAGCAGATGGTGTCAGTTTCATGGTGCAGAATTTGCAGCTCTGATTCAGTGGCTTCGTGACGTCAGACGTCAGTAGTGCGACGGTGACTACATGGACAGGAGCAAGATACTTGACTGACAGCGGTACAGCTAAGGTTTGGTGATCGGCTTAACAGAATTGTGAGAAGGTACGTGCAAGGGCAGGTCCTTTCGTTTATTACAGATATAATTGGCTTTACTTTGCTGTGGAGAGTAGACTGTAGCAGAAACAGTCACTTCCTCAAAAGGGACGTCGCTTCATGCATTGAGTTAGTTGGTCGATAGAAATCGTTTTTGTGTTGTAATTTTGATGTTTGTGGGACCGTGCGTCACTGATATAATAATATAAACAGCCAACTAGATGCAACAATAATAATTTTATTAATAACTTCAATCAGCTAAACATGTTTCGGGCGATAATTTCGCCCATCCTCAGGAGCACTAGACTGTGTTTACAGCTTGTGGTATAATGCACCGAAGATGCTGCCGGCCGGCAGCATCGTCGGTGCATTACACCACAAGCTGTAAACACAGTCTAGTGCTCCTGAGGATGGGCGAAATTATCGCCCGAAACATGTTTAGCTGATTGAAATTATTAATAAAATTATTATTGTTGCATCTAGTTGGCTGTTTATATTATTATAAATGTTGCAATATCTATAAAATACATGTACTGTATCTCATATCTTTTCATAATTGTCACTGGCTCAGGAGAGGAACTAATGAGAGATGTAACATGTAGTGTGTACGCCACAGCTGCTGTAATGAACCGCACGCCCGCCAGTTACAACGCGTGACGTACGCAGTACCCAACAGCACACAGATCTGGTGCGTGGGTGCAAGGCACCCACGGGGGTACATTCCTCATACTGATGAACAGCAGTGTGGTCTCATACATGGTTGCTAAATGTATTGTTCTTTTTAACCCTTTAGAGAATTATATGAACCTGAAATATAGATAAAGTTTCAGTTCATACCGCGCGGTAAACACACTCTGTCTGGGTTATTAAAGCCAATTAATGTGTTAATGTTCACAAGCTGTGGTTTTATATTTCTGTAGACGTTTCGGAAGGAAGTACTGTCTCCATCTTGATGACAAAATATAACCATCTTACAGCAGCGCGTTCTCCCGAAACGCCCAAACCAATATATTTCAGTGCACGGTGTACAAAAACCAAAATCTTCATTTAAAGAATTCCCTGTTGCATTGAGCACTGGCGATTGTTTGCCTTTCTCTGGCGCAACAGCCCAGCCGGACCTAGACCTCCTCACCCTTGAGGTTTCTAGATCACACACAGTTAGACACACCAAGACACACACCCGGTAGGACTCCTCTGAAAGAGTGATCAGCCCGTCACACAGGCCGCTACCTACACAACACAAAACAAACACAACAGACGAACTTCCATGCTCTTAGCAGGATTCGAACCCACGATCCCAGAAATCAAGTGGATTCACACCTACGTCTTAGACCGCACGGCCACCGGCATCTGCCGAACAATTACTACCCCGATCAAATAGTTCCAGAATTAAACTCGGCGCTTCGTCACTTCCATCCATTTTTACACTTTTTACATTCCTCAAGTTCTGTCTTAATGCTCCCATTTCATGCGCATGAGTCTAACTCTGCTAGTGGCTTTATCCCAAGAAGTTGTCCTGCGGCAAGTGTGTTCTATATGACGCATCAGACACATCTCGAACACTTGTAAGTGTCGTAGAAAGTCTACGTTTCATTTCTGCACTAATCTAAGGCAATTAGCCTGCAGTGAAATGCTCTGGCCGTCTGAAACGCTGTGATACACCATGTACCGACACTGCTTGCGCATTTAAATTGTTTTCTTTCGCTGTTTCGCATTTCCGAATTGGCAATCTGTTAACCTATGGAAAGAAGAAAATAAGAAATAAAAAGATGCGAAAGATGGAAAATTGACGCTTAACATAATGCTGTGACACACGGAGCTTTACCATTACACTGAAAATAGATGAAAAGATTAGTCCATAAACTTTTGGCACTTCTTTACACTAAACATTAAGGTTCCAGCGCTCTTGCCTGTAGTTCTACTGTCCCGTGAGCTGCAGAGTTGTGTTGTCACTCTCCTGAGCGATGCCTGAAATAATTAACTCGTACGTACGTGAATACCTCGTACAGGATGTCTGAGGAAAGCGAGAAGAGTAAACAAAGCATGGACATAACATTAAACACACACCAAAGAAGTCACAGTGTTGACTGTATACATGTGTTTGATCTATGTGGGTGAAAACGGCCACACACGCGCACACATACTCAAATCAGGCACAGTGGTGAGTGAGATGTTACTTGGAGACACCAGCGACACTTCATTGCTTTTGCCATGTTTTAGGGTGAATGCTTACCGAAGTGTATAATAATGTTTGACTTTTATGTAAATCCAGTAGTTTACGTTTTTTTTTAATTAACCGATAAATCTCGTCTTCAAAGTGTAGTGTTTGGGTTTCATTTATAAGCAAAATTTTCATTGTTTTTATGTGTAAATCATGGAACATTTATAAGGCGTCTGTCACGTTCGACGTCTCAAAATAATGTACACGTTTCTGTTTAGTGTACAGTATATTGTTTACACTGATTGACAGATCCTTTGTTTGTTTGTTTCAAAGTTACTTTAAATGTTCTTGTAAAAGAATCGTCGTCCAAAAATTGGTCTTCTATATTTGTCTTCCTTATCAAAATTCATGCCTCGCAAATAGAATATTTCCTTTCTAGAATGAAACAACCTTCCAGTTTAACTAAACATTAAGGATTTACAAATTTCATGCCTTATATAAATTATTATAAATACCTGTCATTGTAAGTTAATATTAGTGTCTACGTATTTTCACGTATTTAATTAAACTCTTTAATTTTTTTTAAACACAATAAGTTATAAAAAATTAAACGTTTCTAATAGTTACAAGTTATGTGATCATTACTTTCTAAACACAGTTTAGAAACAATATCCGCAGCAAACCAACAAATCATACAGTCGATTATGCAAACGGGTTATACACCACCAAACTTGGCAACACTGCTAGTTAATACTTATACAGGTCATCACTCTAACAAAATACTCACACTATTATGGAAAATTAAAAAAAAAAATGAAATCCAAAGACTACATTCAAGATCGAACTACGAGAATTTAATTTAAAGAAAAAGTAATGAAGGAGACACAATGGGAGTTTGACTTGGCACAGATTCTTTGTTTTTTGTTTTGTTTTTTGTTTTTTGTAGGTGTAATATTTAATTTATTTTCACATGAAATTCGTTAATTTTCATTTCGTCGAATAATCCAGTATCTTTTGAACCTTACAAATACCATAAATTTTCTATGAATTTCTCTCAGCAGTCCGTACTGTCCGTCAATGAGTTCTGTTGCTACCTCCCTAGTGTCTCCCATTTTGATTTTTAATAAACAAGTGAAGAATCACCCACACGTGTAGGAAGCAATAGAATAACCACCACACCAGTTGCCTAGAGACAACAGACAGTTTTCTGAGCAATAGTAACCAGCAAATCCAGTACCAAAAGTCTGAACTCTTCACAGCAAACTCCACCACCGTGCATTTGTATCGAGTGTTCATTTAATAGCGTACCCATTTGGAAGTCTTGTCTATATTGCAAGGAAATTGTTGTGTTGCGACTGTCCCTAACTTTTATTTACAATTTCGAGTAAAATTTGTAATTTGTTTCTATGTATTCCTCGTACATTTGATACCGTACGGCCTGGTCATATTGGAAGACATATATATAGAGTGGCGCAAAGTCACTACACACTCGATGTTTCACAGCAGAAAGGTCCGTCAAGTTATTTTTGCGCCACCCTATATACACGGCGCTGTCTTTTAAATTTCACTTGTTTTTCGGTACTTGAGGTTTCAAATGTGATTTATTCCCAACGATATGCCTCCAGTGTTGGATCCTGATCATAACTTAATTGTATCATGATCGTATCCTAATCATATCCTGATCATATCCTGATCGTATCCTGATCGTATCCTGATCTATCCTGATCGTATCCTGATCATATCTTGATCGTATCCTGATCATATCCTGATCATATCCTGATCGTATCCTGATCATATCCTGATCGTATCCTAATCGTATCCTGATCATATCCTGATCTATCATCGTATCCTGATCGTATCCTGATCGTACCCTGATTATATCCTGATTGTATCCTCATCGTATCCTGATCATATCCTGATCATATCCTCATCGTTTCCTGATCATATCCTGATCGTATCCTTATCGTATCCTGATCATTTCCTGTCATTCTGCTGGAAGCTAATGAAATGGAGATTTGAGTCTTACGGATGTTACGCCTTGTAGTCTGGTAAGTGCTTATCGACGTTTCGGAAGTGCACGTTGCCTTCTTTTCAGGGTCCGTGAATTGAAGGCGTCCTACGAAACGTCGGTAACTGCTCACAAGCCGACAGCATAACTTCACAGAGACTTAAAACTTTGCCAGCATCGCAATGGGAACCTCGAAGATGGGAACGGAAGGAAATTTGAATTTAGCACTGGTTGAACATTGGGGCGCTGTGCAACAAGTGGGCCCATGCAGCGAGGACGGAACTGTCGCTGTACCTCGGATATACGAGTGTAACAGGAGATGGGAAATTGGAAGCAAATCTTTGATTTCGTGTTGTTGTATAAGGCAGAGTCTAGATAGGCCACTGCAATGAGAATGTAATTTGACACTTAGTGCTTGAACTACACTGTCCAAAATATCAATAAACGCTGATAAATACGTAAAATAATATTCCCATTAGGTGCTGTTTGTACTGCGCATAAATGTTTCATAACTTTTGGCTGTAAGTCTGTAAATTGTCAGTGAACAAGAGGCCGTTCTGTCAACAGAGAGTCCTTCAGAACTGGCCGACCAACAGCGTCGGTGACGCCTGTAGATAAGGTAATGTCACGTAATTTCCAACTGAGCCCATGACGTGGTTAAACCCGCCTCTGTCTTTCTTCTAATGAGGTAACGATAACACAGTTCCTGCATGAATTGTGCCTGCCTGCTGGCTTGACAAGAAATTCGGAACTTGTTTCAACAAAACATGATAAGAGCAACATGGTGGACAGCTGATACCAGCTCCTTCTTTGGGAAAGTTTTCTGTTTTTGTTGGTTTAAAAATGTAAATTCAAACCCAGTCTGTTGTGGAGCCGGGATAGCTCAGTACATGTAGTGACTAAGCTACATTTCGGGCAACAGAGGAATTTTGTTTCGTTTTCTGACAGGTGCCACATGTTCGTCTGCTCCCTACAGCGTCCCGACAGTCTCTAAGGCCATATTCAGTGCTCAGTTTGGGGGTAAAACGGCCGGGGTGTGAAGCTGTTCTGGAGGTTAAGAATGAATGGAGCTATGCCTTCACTTCTTCATATACATTCATGGCATTTACAGCGACAATTTCGCTTTTACCTATACTGTGTCTTAGTTGTCTGTTTTTGTGTGGTCACTTCTCGAACCGTCAGTCTGCGTCTTTCCCATCCGAATTTACTGATCTAATTTCGAAAGTATTATTTATTCTGGAGCGTAGTTGTTGGCTTCAATTAATCTTGGTTCCTATGAGTCCAGTGTAACTACTGCGTTACATGAAGATAATAATAGAGTTTTTGAAAATATTTTATTTTCAAGGACGGCGCATCTTACAAAAACTGGTACGTGACGTATCTACAAATTTAATTTGAAAAGCTTCCGGTATTATACACACGTGAGGAAATAACACATGAGAGCTATTGATAGTGTTGAATTTGTACCTAACCTCTAATTCCCTTAGACCTACAGCAACAGGATTAATATACAATAAATTAACTTCGAAACCACTAATATTGTGAACAGTGGAAAGAGAATTTATAAAATATTTCGCCTACTGAAAGGTAATAAAACTGGGTACACTTTTAAAAGATGCCACTCTTTACCAGACAGAAGAACAGAGATCTAAATAAAAACAGGAATAGAATAAAATAGAAAACAAAATCAAACTCACACACACACACTCACACCCTCACAAAAGGCCTACATGTTTTTACAGGTGATCCATTTGTTGGGCTCTGATTGGTCCATAATTTTCATGACGTTGGTCTGTGTGTGTCTCTCTCTCTCTCTGTCTCTCTCTCCCTGATCAGCCCAGGGCTTTTCTGGAAAGAGGAAGTATTCATATGCTGAGTACTTGGCACGACACTGACTGTCAGTAAACTGCGACCTTTAAGATAAGCTGGAAATTAAATGGCCGACGTCTGCAACTCGTCTTTGTGCTGCCTTTCAAATTTCATCTCCACAGTAACAAAATAAAATGAAATCCATGCCACTCTGATTTACAGAGAACCGAAGTTCCGGAAGTAAACCCCGGAGGCGCCTCTCTCTCTGTATTTCATTATATTCGTCAAATGACTTACCTTCCTGATGAACCGCACTGAAGTTGCCGTCAACAGTGGGCACAATGCATAAGGCACATACAAGGGGATCGCAAACCCTGCGCTACCAGCGACCGGAACACTAGTCAGTTGAAATGTCCACTGCGGGCCACAGTGTGTTCCCTGTCTAGCGGGAAGGAGACACAAATCGTAGGGCAGCTGCGTAGGATGATGTTATAGTGTTCTGTTTGGCTACCGCTCAGTGCTTGTTTTATTGTGCGCGGGATGTCTGGATCGTACGAGATGGGATTTATATGTATGTACTTATAGCCTATTGTCTGTTACACGTGAAATGTACTTATAGCCTATTGTCTGTTACACGTGAAATGTACTTATAGCCTATTGTCTGTTACACGTGAAATGTACTTATAGCCTATTGTCTGTTACACGTGTAATGTACTTATAGCCTATTGTCTGTTACACGTGTAATGTACTTATAGCCTATTGTCTGTTACACGTGTAATCTCAATTTATTTCTTATCTCCATTAAGTGAAAACACGTGTCTCAGAATGTATAAAAAGGGTAAAGCAGTACCATTACAGGCCTGGACAGGCCCTGAGTTTTCCAGGAGGCTGAGGCTTCCATATTTCAAGACAGTCGGCACATGAAGGTGGTAAGGTTGTCAGCCCTACGCACCGGCCGCCTATACCCAAGGAAATATTCCTGGTAATCATTGCTGTTAGAGGCTGAGTCAACCTCAGGGCCATAGTGCGGCTGGAAGGATTATGTAAATGAAAAATTCCAATGACACCATCGGGATTCGTACGCGCTACCTTCCGGCTTGTAGCGCAGAGCCACAATCAACTGCGCTACCGCATACCCACACCCCCACCCCACCCCCACCCCCCAAAATGTGTATAAATGCTACTAATTAATCTTCTGTTACCTTTGAAGATCATAGATTATACGTTACAATTGAAGTAAAATTATACATTTTTATTATCTTGTAATTACATCAACAAATAACTTAGTTATACGAATTGTTTGTTGTGTAAATAGAGAGTCAACACAACTAAGTGTGTGTCTTTTGATTAGACGTGTTTCGAATTTTGAACGGTCATCGTCATTGATGAATTTTTAAAGTCGAAACATTTTGCATTGAAATGATGTATACTGAGTTGTGTTGACTGCTAATGTACATTGCAATTACACGATTGCACAGCGGGTTGTCTAGCCTCTAAATTGTACGCATTAAGCCAAGCAAAGACACAGCGTCAGAACAAAATGACGGATTTCCATGAAATGCGGTATAAATATAAATATCCTGGATTTCAAGGTTAGATCTTGTTTTTATTTTTATTTGTCGATCATTAATGTACCAACACGGCTGTTATGCGAACTTCTGAGTTGAGAGATACTAGTGTTGCTTGATGTCAAAAACCTGGCCCTTTAAGCTTTAGTTTTCCGTACAAAAATAAGCACTGTTTGTTGACTAGACACATTTCCTTGTGCAAAGACAAGCGGCAGTAGGACAGTGGCACTGGAGCTGTAGCTGTCTGACGGACTGTTCGGTAGCAGTCAGTGATGGGCCGCAGTCGACAGGCTTTTGACAGTTTAATGTGAAAAGAGAAATAGGAATATTTCTCCTTATGTTGCTCAAAATACGCATTGCGATATATGTTAGGAGAACCGGCATGGTTACGACGCGGAGCGTGGGTTGTTTCTAACAACTTGCAGTTAACGGAGAGCAGCTCTTGTGACCGTGCGTCATGAAAGCAAGGTAGAGAGAGAAACCAACAACATGCAACTAATCTGATGTTTATTATCAGTCGTTTACCTCAACATGTTTCGGGCATCACTATGCCCATCGTCAGGAGAACAAGACTGTGTACTACCGCATTTGGTGTTCAGCACTGGTTGTGCTGGCCGTGGTCATGTGGAGCTGAGTCGCAAACTGTATGCACTGTGTGAAATTTGATTCGATCAACAACTTTCACACAGTGCAGCTCCACACGACCACGGCCAGCACAACCAGTGCTGAACGCCATATGCGGTAGTACACAGTCTTGTTCTGACCATGGGCATAATGATGCCCGAGACATGTTGAGGTAAACGATTGGTAATAAACATCAGATTGTTTTGACGTTTTGCTGACCGTGCATCTCAGTATATTTATCTCAGTAATTAACCAACTTGATGCACAAAATTTTTGTTTTACGATAAGTTTATTTCATGCCTCTACATGTTTCGAGCACATATGCTCATCACCAGGAGGTCAAAATTGCATTACACAGTCTCTGGTATCATCACAACTATAGGTGGCCGTCTCGTGTACCTGTGGTATCCGTGTGGCAGGCTTCAGCCTGCCACATGGATACCACCCCAAACCAGCCACACCGAAACGCCAACACACATCGAAACAAGAACACACAACCAATGTGGTGATACAATAGAAAAGTCGCAGGCTCCTGATGCTGGATATATTAATGTCCGAAACATGTTAAGCATAGAAGAAGTGAAATGAAACTTAATAAATTGTGACATCAAGTTGGTCTCTTATTCTTTAACTATCAAGTGATCAAATGTGTTTGTTGGTCTTCATGTAAAGTACCGTTATTTTTTGTCAGATTTTAAGGGAACTTGGATTTTTTCTCGACAGATTTTAAAAAAATACTCAAAATACCGAATTTCATTAAAACCCGTCTAGTGGGAGCCGAGTTGTTCCATGCGGACGGACGGACACACAGACAAGACCACATGACATGACGAAGCTGATAATCGCTTTTCGCAGTTTCCCGAAAGCGCCTACAAAAGGGCCTCCAACAAACAGGACTGAGCGCCATAGACAGGACGCTTGTGGCCCAGCGCATGAAAAAGTGTACTGGTGCCAAATGGGGGGGGGGGGGGGGGGGTGTTGTGGCTGAAAGACCTGCTGGCCACGGAGTTAGTTGATTTGTGAGAACAGCAGACATACTGGCTAAAGTTACGGGCAGTGGGCCCAACGTAAAATTTGTTACCTGGTTACCAGTCTATACGGTGTCTTAACCCCATATACTACAGAGTTAAGAACTGTATCATTTTGTGCCTAATTTAGGGTTGGTCTTCGCAGATGTTATTGTTCGGTCCAGTTATCACTGGTTTTATTATTATTATTATTACGTCAGGAACGTTGGGGAAGTACGATGTACAGACACATTTGACGTTCAGGTGACCGTGCATCGTGGAAAAATTCTTATAGTAAAACCAACTAGATACACTAATTTCTCAAATTTATTTTTTCAATAAAACTCCACATGTTTTGGACAGTTCCTCTGTCCTTCATCAGGAGTTTTTCACTGTACACACAGCAAACTTGTATGACACATACCATTGCTGTGTGTACAGTGAAAAACTCCTTATGATGGACAGAGGAACTGTCCGAAACATGTAGAGTTTTATTCCAAAAATAAATTTGAGAAAGTAGTGCATCTAGTTGGTTTTATTGTAAGAATTCACAGACAACTTAACTCGCAAAATATACAGGAAAGACGACTCAGTTTCATTAAGTACACATTGGGGATATTATTAAAATGGGTCACAATTACATGAGGTACGAGTTAAAATTGGATTAATCTGGCTCCGGATATGGTCCGCTGGTGGGATCTTGTGGACTCGGTAGCTAAATATCAGGGTTGCATAAAATTCAGGAATCTTGAGGGGGCCCCGTTGCTTGCGCAAAACGGTGCGTCGTGAAGTTGGCGTGCTTTTGTTTTAGTGGCGTGTTAACTGCAAGCAGAAAACGAAACTTGACAATTTTTATGTTAGTCGCCCAAGATCGATGTTAACATCCGATCGTGCACACAATGATGTTCTGCTGTCTGCAAGCTGCTGTCTGCAGGCTGCACAGCACATCGACACCTTATTGGCTATTCTTATTTTAATGACCATCGCTTGTGAATGGACGGTATTTTTGGCTCACTGCTTAAAATAAAATTAATGTATATTCCTGAAATTTCGCGTCGGTAATGTAAATTAGGGGTGCACAAAACTGGACCTGAGGTGATTTTTGCATTCTGCCAGCGAGTGTAACACGTTACCTTCTTACTTACTTACTTACTTACTTACTTACTCCATGGAGCAGAGTCCTTCTTGAGAAGCTAACCGGTTTACAGCTAGTCAAGAAATTCCCCATATTTTATGGAACCCGAAGGTTCATTACCGCATTCACAAGTGCCCTCCACCTATCCCTATCCTGAGCCAGCTCGATCCAGTCCATATCCCCACATCCCACTTCCTGAAAATCCACCTCAATATTATCCTCCCACCTACGCCTGGGTCTTCCAAGTGGTCTCTTTCCCTGAGGTTTCCTCGCCAAAACCCTGTACACACCTCTTCTCTCCCCCAAACATGCTACATGCCCCGTCCATCTCATTCTTCTCTTTCTTATCACCCGAAAAATATTGCGTGAGCAGTACAGATCATTAAGCTCCTCATTATGTAGTTTACTCCACTCCCCTGTTACCTCGTCCCTCTTAAGCCCAAATATTCTCCTCAGCACCCTATTCTCAAACACTCTCAGCCTACGTTCCTCCCTTAATGTGAGCGACCAAGTTTCATACCCATACAAAACAAGAGGCAAAATTATAATTCTGTGTACCTTCGTGAGTATTACGTAGTGTAACTGACTGTCGCACACGTGTAAACCACGATGTAACTGTACATCGAGAGAGACACGTGTGTCATGTATCGCAGCTGTCAGCAGCTGATAAGGTTACACCGTGTCGGTGATAAATGAAGAAATAAGTGTGGAGCGTTTTTGGAATGAAGCTGACGGGGGAAAACTCAAATAGTGGGAGAAAACCCTGTCCCAGTGCCACTTTGTCCACCTAAAATCCCACATTAACTGTCCTGGGATCAAACAAGTTCCTCCATGGTGAGAGACCGGCATCTAACCGCCTGAGCCCAGTCTATTACCATGTGTAAAGTGGGATTGTGTCACCACAAATACCGTCCCTCCCTCTTTTTGTAGAGGCAGTGAGAATCATTGCGCAATTTTTTAAGTGCTTTATTGGCGGGGGGAGTAAGTTGAAGGAATATTTTAAGGTACAAATTGCGTCCATATTTCTCATAATGTCGCTCTGTGCCATACACTTACTCAGCTGTGACGTATCCTGTTCAATGACGCTGTATGGTTGCCGTTGACAAATTGCAGATTTAAAAATTCCGGATTTCCATTTCTGCAGATTTAATGTCTTGTCAATATGACAGTAACATTCGATATCTCTGCCGCTGCAGCACCACTGTACTGTGCTGTACTCTGCAGCACCACTGTACTGTGCTGTACTCTGCAGCACCAATGTACTGTGCTGTACTCTGCAGCACACTGTACTGTGCTGTACTCTGCAGCACCACTGTAATGTGCTGTACTCTGCAGCACCACTCTACTGTGCTGTACTCTGCAGCACCACTGTACTGTGCTGTACTCTGCAGCACCACTGTACTGTGCTGTACTCTGCAGCACCACTGTATTGTGCTGTACTCTGCAGCACCACTGTACTGTGCTGTACTCTGCAGCACCACTGTACTGTGCTGTACTTTGCAGCACCACTGTACTGTGCTGTACTCTGCAGCACCACTGTACTGTACTGTACTCTGCAGCACCACTGTACTGTACTGTACTATGCAGCACCACTGTACTGTACTGTACTCTGCAGCACCACTGTAATCTGCTGTACTCTGCAGCACCACTTTACTGTGCTGTACTCTGCAGCACCACTGTACTGTGCTGTACTCTGCAGCACCACTGTACTATGCTGTACTCTGCAGCACCACTGTACTGTGCTGTACTCTGCAGCACCACTGTACTGTACTGTACTCTGCAGCACCACTGTACTGTGCTGTACTCTGCAGCACCACTGTACTATGCTGTACTCTGCAGCACCACTGTACTGTGGTGTACTCTGCAGCACCACTGTACTGTGCTGTACTCTGCAGCACCACTTTACTGTACTGTACTCTGCAGCACCACTGTACTGTGCTGTACTCTGCAACACCACTGTACTGTGCTGTACTCTGCAGCACCACTGTACTGTGCTGTACTCTGCAGCACCACTATACTGTACTGTACTCTGCAGCATCACTGTACTGTGGTGTACTCTGCAGCACCACTGTATTGTGCTGTACTCTGCAGCACCACTATACTGTACTGTACTCTGCAGCACCACTGTACTGTGGTGTACTCTGCAGCACCACTGTACTGTGCTGTACTCTGCAGCACCACTGTACTGTGCTGTACTCTGCAGCACCACTGTACTGTGCTGTACTCTGCAGCACCACTGTACTGTGGTGTACTCTGCAGCACCAC
>Ga0123355_10006274_pt1 | contig 17572 bp, 11 predicted proteins | sample TergutEmb28metaG_3_FD_89872 | JGI IMG/M metagenome (GOLD analysis project Ga0123355, IMG submission 89872) | Embiratermes neotenicus P1 segment gut microbial communities from Petit-Saut dam, French Guiana - Emb289 P1 | ecosystem: Host-associated > Arthropoda: Insects > Digestive system > Gut ...
GAGTGGACCCCGTTCCAGACCCACTACTACTCAGAAAATCTGGTAGCGCCGGGGATCGAACCCGGGACCTCTGTATCTGTAGCCAGAAACTCTGACCACTAGACCACAGAGGCGGTCTCTTACCGACCACTACTAAACCTTAAACACTTACGTAACAATCGTAGCACGCGGTACATCTTACCAATATCCTTCTCCATTACAAATCAACTTCTAACATGTATCCACCTGGACCACCTCCAGTGAAATATATTGGAACAGAAAAGTGAAATGTAGACGTGGTTTTTACGCCGATCAAAATACACTTAAATATATTTCAGCAGCCACCAATATGAAGTACACTTAACATTTTTCGTATATTAGACATGCATTTCACAGAAAAAAGCTCCTTTCAGTACAAAAAAAAGTGTATAAGTATAAACCTCTAATAAACACTCTGAATAGGTGCGTTAATGTTCTACATTAACATCTAAACATACTTCACTTCGGTAAGACTTGTCTTATGTATTTATCATTCCCAGTCCCGATTAAAAGGAAACTCATCTTGACCAGAAACGTTTTCTGACCCCGGGAATATGAATCGATATCCAAAGTAAAATATAATTTAAAAAGTATGTGCAAATATTACAGAATTCTTAATGGGCTACTTGAAAGCAAGAAAGAAATGGGAAGTTCAACGAAAGTACTGTTCAGAAGCAATGCGAAGATGAACAGTGATCTCGAACCGGTGGGTCGCGAGGTTTATTCCAGTGGCTCCGTGAATTCACACAGTTCCTCCAGTCAGCGTCCTGTTTCCTCAGTTCATTTACGGGTATAACCAGGTTCATAACATTTGTCTGTTACTACGTAACTGCTCCATCAACGGAGCCGACGCTACAACTATTGGCATGTCACGGTCTACGAAATCTGCTGACGTTAAGAAGGGGCCCCACATACTCAAAAACAGCTGGAGAGGGGGTGCTGCGAAAGCCAGTGTGACCGATGTGTGTGTGTGTGTTGGAGGGGGGGGGAGCAGTGTGACTTTATCTGAATTAAGAATAAACAGGACACGCAATGAATTTCATCTAGAAACCTGACTGAAATAAAATATTTAGATCCGTTTCGACTGCATTATAAGCAGGTTTTATTACATGCGTGGGGAGTTCATAATCACAACCAGCCTACTAGGCATCAATAGTAACTGCGTCATCTAGCATATGCTTTACTAGCACAAAGTACAAAACGTCACTTGATTACTGTGATCGCCACAAGACGTAAGTTAATATGCGATTCATACACTGCAAAATATCTACTGAACCAGTGTTAGAGTTTTACATGCGGCATAACGCAATCAGTGCATTTTTAAGGCAAACATCTCTAAAACCTGTACGTCTTCAACTAAATTACATTAACGCCTACTCGGTACAGTAAGTACGTTAGAGGCCGGATGAAGGAAGCAATGTTTCGACTTGCGACAGGGACAACCGATTTTCTTTTCTACTGTAGCGTCTAGACCGACTGTGACGTACACACAGCCTCCTATATAATGGAGGCCAGAAGTTCTTCCCCCGGGGTAAAGCGGCCGAAGCGTGAAGCTGGCCAATTATCTTTACCTAGTGTCGAGGTTAATAATACACCTCCATCTCCTTCCGCCTCCATGGCGTGCACTAGGTCTAATGTACCACCCCAAAACCCTTTATTCATTTACGGAATCCAGTGCCTGGACAAGCAGATGCTTTATGGGCCGTTTTTTGATCCAAAAACGAGTCAGGTACTTACTGAAAACATTCCAAGTTTCTTTACACGCAAAGTATAATAAAATGTGTGCGAAAGCCTGGCTGAATATTGTGGAGTGGTCATAAATAATCAGCGCGATTCCAAACATTTAATTTAAAACAAATACACCAACAACCATATACCAAAAATTACGCCACATAATTTAACAAGATTTTTTGTACCCCACTGAAATTATGTGAGACATCTGTGGCTCTGTACACATCAAAGCTACATTCTCCCTCTCAATACATTTATTTGCTGACAATAATAATCTTTCTAATCATGAAAACTGCCTGTTAGCAGCAGAAGCAGTAGTGTTTACATCATCATAATCATACCCATAACCACACCGACGATCATCATCATCATTTCTTCCTCAGGTGTTACAAGTTTGATATACAATTACCGGTAAAAATGAGTACAATTACAAATGTTTTCAATCACTATTCAATCCTGTTAAATCTAAAGCCAACGTGGCGAATTCCAAGCACCAATGTTCTTTGGATTTTGTTGGAGATGTCTTCTTTCCGGCATAGAAATTTAAAACTTATGCAGGGTCCTTGGCACCACACCCGTTACTGACAGGACGACTGGTATTACTGTCAGTTGTTTAATTTCATACTCCTGTTTGAAATTCCTCTGCAGTTTAATTGCAAGGTGTATTACATTTCTTTATCAGTTATCACTGTTCGGTAACATTTCATTTTTGTACCCCTACTTTTATAGCACTTTGTGGTATTTACAGTAGGATGCAACGAAGTCATACTGGGGTGCTGATAAGTCCTTAGCCCGACCAGGAAGGAAACAAGCTCGGAAGCAAGTCAGGGACACGCGCGATTTCAACAACGCTGAGACACGAGCTGTCATCAATTTTTTCCCCCTGCAAGGCAAGGCGCCGAAGGAAATTCACGCCATTCTGACAGAAACATTAGCTTGTTTCCTTCCTGGACTAAGGACTTATCAGCACCCCTGGTCAGACGCACTTACAGCTGGAAGTAGTATGTAGTATGGTTTCCCTATCACAGCCACATTTTCTGCTACCACCACCACTACTACTACTATTACTACTACTACCACCACCACCACCAACAACAACAACAACCGCCTTTATGTACCGATCCTTTGTCACTTTCAATTTGTAATAAAAATTTCTGTATTCCTAGTGAAAATGCACCTCAAGGGATTAGACCTTGTTCTACAACAATCAGTCTATTAATTACCCATCTCATGTGCATAACTCACTACTTCTGATGCTGCTACTACCAGCCTTAAGATGGCTACTCAAGATGCTTCAAACAAGCAATCATTTCTTTACGGCTGTATCAGCGCTTTAATAAACTACATTTTGAAGAATTTCTTTCATACGCACTTCAGACACGAAAATGACTACTTTTGTACTAAACTGTCTTTGTACTGCCAGTTTGTAAAAGTTATTGTTATGTCTGACAGCCTTGGCTGAAATCTATTACTGATAATTTAAATTCGCAACCCAAGGAACTCTGTAAACTTTGTAAAACAATCTCACCTTTATTCAGCTTGAAGCTGACGCTACTTATTTTGTTGGACCTTGTGAAACGCTGGATGTTGCTGCAGACCACTTTCAATTAGTCGCCAGCAATCCTTGTCCTGGTGCATTCTGTCATACATTTGTAAAAACATGAAATATTTACAACCATCTGAATCTGTTGGACTTGAAAATATTCCTGGTTTTATTATAAACAGTTGTTACCGAGATTTTTGTACCTGCTCTTGAATACATTTTCCACCTCTCCTACTCTCAGTGGCGGTTCTCAAACTTAGGGCATTTTAAAAATATTCAGGCTGGGGCTTCTGCTTTCCAATACAATAAATGCCATGCAACATAATTAAGTATTCCAGGTATCTTCTTTTCACTAATAACAAAAAGTTTATTTTTCTCACCATTACATCACCTAATGATTGTACTCGGCTACAGTCTGATATTGAATCCATATGAGGCACGTGCACTGTTAATTTCATGAAGTTCAATGTCAGTAAATTGGTTTTTACTTTGTCAAGCTAATTCAACATTCTTATAACCTATGTCAATCCTGTATTGACTGTATTAAAGAACTGGAAGTGTTTGTTAACACAAAACTTTGTGAACATCACTACGCTGATTAAATGTTGTCTCAGTGTATTCAGCTGTTGTGTCTTGTTCACATTCTAACCTTTTCTTCTCCTACCCTTCACTGTCTAGTGTTGTTACGTTCTACCCAATACTGTATTCAGAATACACCTTGTTATCTGGAAGCAGTCAAAGACTTGGGGGGAAACAAAAGTCTCAACAAAAATAATTTTACACAACATACAGAAAAGATAACGGTTAGTTTTTCAGAAACACTCATATATGTTTATTTATGAACTACTTCCTGATGCCAAAAAGTTTTAAACAGCATTATCAAGATTATTTTGTTTAACTCACAAAACGCAATCTGTATATTTATCAGATGCAACTTAAATGAAAGTGTTAATTTATGCCAATGACCTCAGTACGGCAATGCATAACTGCAACCATAAGGCTACAAGAATGATTAGGATTTTCCTTCACAGGCCATACTGAGACTCAGCCTTGGGATCATAAAGGCAATTTCTTTACTGTCTTACACATATGCCTCAATATGATAATTTTCTGAAACAGAATCTGTAGAACTGTCAGTCTGTGAATCTAGTAAAAACAAACTTTTACCTCAAAAAATGTATGACAAATTTCACATGATCATAATCATCCATAAAAGCTCTGATGATGGAATAAATGATGCTAAGTAATTTTCTATTATTGTGCCCTCTACTTCAGATGTCACACAAATCTTTCTTGTTCCAGGTCTATAAACTCACACAGCCAAACAGCCGATGAAAATTCCCTTAGAAAAGGGCCAACTGTTTGTACTAGATACTAAAAACACCCAACATCAAGTTCTGAGAATACCACTACTGGGGCTTGCCAGCAAGACTGGAAATTGAAGCCCCATAGCTCTCAATATTCCACATTACAGTCACATAGTGCAGCAGAAACTTATGAAGGTGTGATGAGTTACCGTTATTGATAGGAGCCACCCTGCTGTACTATTCAATATTCACAAAGTATTTTATTCAGTCACAACACATCAATAAATAGTTAAAAATACATAGCTTTGGCTACATGTTTCAGTTTCCTCAAACCATCCTCAGGCCAATATTTATTATATGAAGGTATATTCAATGTGTGCCTACATTATAGGATCCCACCTACGCACTGATATGAATTCTTACATACGTTCTTTAAAATAAACATTCTGGCATAATTTTAAAAATACATTAACTTGGAATTAAAATTATTAAAAACTGGTATGATTTTAGCTTTTATTAGTGTAAACAATATGGGATCCCATAATGTACGCACACACTGATTGTACCTTCATACAATAAATACCGCCCTGAAGATGCTTTGATGAAACCGAAACATGTAGGCAAAACTATGTATTACTGACTATATAGTGGATGTGTTGTGAATGAATAAAATACTTTATGAGTTACTGTTATCTTTTTCAGAAGGCAAAGGCATTTTATCTGTATCTACACATCACAGAAATGTGCTGAAATAACCACAGCAACAGAAAATTGTGAATATAATTAGCAATGCAAAATGGTCTGCAAAAGCCAATGTCATGTTGACTGCGAAAGAGGGTTACAATGAAATTAAACACTCTTATATATCACTGCAGCAGAAAATGAGAGGCCTATTGCCACAGGCAATGCAAAATATTGAGTGTAGGGGTGAGATGAGATGTATGAAAATACTGCTGTTGAGATTGTCAAATTATCTGTTGCAAATAATAAATTTAATTTTTAAACTGTCACTGCAGTCAAAGGACAGTCACTTACTGATGGCTCTAGAACTGGTGACTTTTCTTAAGTTTTCAACTTATGAATCCAAACATACATGCAAAAAAACTATATATATATATATATATATATATATTTGTAACAATATATGTTTTGTATTCCATGCACATCATACAACTTGCTCAAACTTCTTACCACAGAAACACATTAATGCAGCTGCACCACCAGTTTACTTCCATTAGTCAAATCTTCAAAGGCAGATAACTATAACAAATGCCCCTTATCAAACCCCCACCACGAAAATGACAAAATACTTCCACAATTAGCCGACTGCCATTTCTTTTTGGATGCCACCACCAACACTACCACAATCAAAACAACAACAAAAACAACTACTACAACTACTACTACTACTACTACTATGCAACTACTACTGCTATCACCACCACTACTACTACTGACAACAAATATCGCAACCAATTCTAAACAACAAAACAGTATTTGCGTTAGTAACGGAATTATGATTTATAAAGACAGACCCCCGTCGGGTAATAATAAGCAAAAGCTGATCGTGAGGTCAGGTATTTTATTCGTTTCTCAACGAGGTTTATATATGCAGAGCACGGGCGAGGTCATCTCGCAACATCGCATTTGGAACTGGCAGCCGGTACGGTGTTTCTCTAATGCACCGTATGGGAGCAGCACCTTCTTGTCTCTAGCTAGTTAAAGTGTGTGTATTGAAACTTCAGTGATACGTCGAACGTAGGTATTTTATCGTCATAAAGAGAACTGTCATTTTAATAGGATTAACAGTAAATAATGCTATCGCTGTAGTTTATAAATCAGCAGTATCCTATTACATCCCCCTGAATAATGTGCAGTTATTTATGTGCATATTTCACCTTTTTCAGGTGCAGAACATGCACGTACACTAACATAATATCGAGAAACTAGGAGAAAGGACGACAAACAAAACACTAAAGAGTATGGTAACAGTTCACACACCTGCCTAACAATTTTGTTTCCTCGGTAAGTAAATATATTAATTTACAATATCTGTGTAATTTTCGGGTGTAATATTATTTAAATATATATATATACACATATACTTGTACATTTCCGCACTGTTTCTTATTTCCATGTGAAAGAATAACACCGTGCAGAAATGTCAATCATCTCACTTCCAAGTCTAAGGTGAATAAAAAAATTAAAACAACATTTATCAGTCTTAACGACGCCCGAAATTACTTCATCATATATAATGGGGCAGGATACTCCTCCAAATCCCGCCTGACAAAATGCTTTTCGCTTATGCATCCTAAAGTCAACCCTCTAGCAGGTGACGCGTGTAGAAGGCAGATGACCTTTAACGTTCAATCAGGCCAGCCTGGTATTTCATTCAAATTCTCAAATAAATATACATATTTTCCCTTACAGTCAAAGTTCCTCTGACAATGTCCACATTTTTAAACATAAACAAGAATATCTCAATGTTCATGAACCCAAAATCACACGGGAATTTCATGTATTACACCATCGTTGACAAACTGGGGTACTGCTCCAAAAAGGTGCGAATTGCATACTCTCCTACCGGGCTAGGCGAAGCGTGACATTATAGACAGACGAAACTTCCATATTTTCCACTATCAACAACAATATAAAGTACGTAATTCGGGCACCAATTTTTCTCAAGATATAGTTCGTCTCTAATCCACAAAATGCTGTCACTATGTCATATGTGGTTGTAATTTGACTTCGTTTTCTTAGGCTACGAAACATCTGAAATCATCTTACCAGAGCGAAGAAATTTGTATGGCAGTCCTCCAAACTTGCGCCGTTTGTTTGATGATTTGGATGCGTCATGGTTTCTCCATCATCTTATATTTCATTTAAATCACTACCCACACGATTTACGTACTAATAACCACTTGAAATCTGATAATATACACGATCACTCCGAAGGCTTTTCACCTTTCAATGGCGACTGGAAAATGGCGGATAGGAAACAACAAGCGCAGAGGATCCGGAATTCCTATTGGTTCACGCATATCACATGGTACAACGAGATGGTATCATGGCGGCGCTCATAAGGCATGGGTTGCAGAAAGCAGGACAGGAAATAAACACATGTCAACATATATTCATGGTTTGGAGAAATTTCGTATTTTGTTGTTCTACAAGCCCTAATTTGAACTTTTTTTCCGAAACTAATGACTGCTGCTCAGTCGAGACATAAAGGTAGTTTCTGTGATATTTCTCTATTTGCAGATAATGTCAAGAAACTATATCCGCTATAAACCAACAAGCAAGATGCCGTACAATAGAAAAAAGAAGAGACCACCAGCAGTAGAACTTGATTCCACTGGCAAATCTATTGCAGCTAAGGGGTACAGTGAATTGATGTTGCGTACTAGTTATAATAACTGTGTTTGCTGTCAGCAGGACACCTCAAATGTTATTTTAAATATAACGTGTATGTGTTTGTAAGACGTACTGCTTGTTACTAACGTATTTATGTTTGTTCTTTCAGTTTTCATCGACCGCAAAAGCACTACGATCCACCACAAGATGTTGCAGACAGAATAACTTCTATATATAAATCAGTAACAGGCTTGAACAATTTTTCTAAAGAATCAATAGATATACCAGAAGTTAAGTTCAAGATCTTAAATGCCTGTTTCCAAGAATTCCAGCACAGTGTTCCAAACTCCCTTCTTTCTACCATGTATACTGTTGGTAAGAACAAGCCTTATTGTTCGTATTGTAGGTAAAGTTGTTTTCAGGTTGAATTTAATTAATTATCCTCATTGTAGATGACATTCTGGAATTCTACAAGACCCCTGTTGACAAGACAGCTCCACTTGATGCAATGAAGAGTATGAAATTACCAGAAAACCTCTATATTCAGACTGAATACCACCGATTCCACCCAGGTAATATATATCAATTTCTGTAGTCTATTACAGATTGAAATTTTTTAGGACTTCTAGCAAACCAAACTGTGGGGTTTCTGTTTTGTAACTTGTAATAGTGTTAAAGAAATATATCTTTTTGAATATTTTCTAATATTGCTGTTGCCATATTTCAGTTCTTTAAATGGTGTTCTTTTATTACTTTTTATGCCAGTCTTGCATATATTACAGTAAACTGTGGAGACAGACAGCCCCAAGAAAAGTGCAAACATATCTGTTGAGTAATCCTATACTATCCCTAGCAGCATGATTAAATTATTTTAATGGTGTGCCAGTATCTATACAAGCTGTCAGTTTTGGATGTGTATGTATAATACACTATATATTCTGGAAACCTTCATATTGAGAAGGAAAAACTTGGAAGATATTATTCCTTGTGTACCAGTCTCCATAAGTTACATATTTTGACTTTACAGTATGTAATATTTTATATATACCTGAAAGGAGAAATGTTGTTAAGAATATATGTTATTATTGCATAAGTTTTTTTCACTTCCATTCTATAGATACAATAGCATCTATAGTTGTTATGTTTATCCTCTTCATTTATAAACAGAGCATACCCGAGTACCCTAAAATTGTTCATTTAACTTAGTAAATCATTGTTACACCATCAAAATGACTTGCAGGACATGTGGAAGATTAGATTATTCGTGTGGAAGACCCAATTCAAGTCTTAGGCTGTGTACATATTGTCAGTAAGAGGGCTTTAAAAAATTATGTCTTAGCAAGGTCCCCCATGGTAGGAACTGGATAATGTGCATTTTTGAAAGTGCAGATGAATTAGGTGGAACATGCCAAGAGTTCGCCTGTCTATAAGGTCTCCATTGTCATCTTTGCTGTATGAATTAAAAACATTTGACAAAATTTTCAGGCAATTGTGTTGCTACTTTTTCACCAGCTAATAAAAATTTACACAAGTAAACTAACAACTGTTTTAACACATAGCATAATTAAAGCATACTTACAGAAGTGCTGTTATCTTTGGCCATAGCATCAATGGGTAAAAACTGTATTTATTTCTCTTAAACATTCGTGAAAAGAAATTTTATGCTAATAAAGCTACTGAAGATAAATAATCCATGTGCTGTACCATTTAGTTTGTATTGTCTTATATTTCAGAGACAGACAGAATGTTTGGTGGAATTAGTGCATTCCCAGGAAGGTCAACTATTGTCACTGGTTTAAAATACAAGAAGAAATATAAAGGATATGATGCTAGGACTCCATGGACCAAGAACTGTTAATTGCATGGGAAGTATAGCACTTGAAATAGATATTATTTACCATCACTGATAAGCTGCCATCGTACCAGTGTCTATAGTGAAACAATCATATTTCTTCAGTTGTGTTACAGGAACACTTTTACTGTGTGAATTTTGAGATTCATACCATCATGAACATGAACACTTGTAGTGCCAGCCTTCAGGGGGAGGATAAAAATCTTTTGAAAACTGATTACTGGCCAGTATAGAAAAATAAGCTATCCATTGATGTGATATCTAATTTATTTTGAACGAGAAGACAGCAGTTGGGCACATAAACAAGAAAGTGTGGGTGATAGTTCGGCCATTGCCCAGCATGCAAATGTATCCATGGCCATCCGGTTGGACATCCAGAACTTAACAGATGAAGGTTATTCCACTCTTCCACTATTTTGTTTTAGAGCCATGTATATGATCTTCTGATGTGTGACCTAGTAGTTTAATAGATACATAACTACATTTTGGGAGGAGCCTGCTACCTTCATCTCCAGGACAGAGTGTAAGATTGAGGCAAAAAGTTTCTACGAAGTGTCAGTATCTGTCTACCAAACCACATGGCATCACATTCCAGAAGAATGTAACCTTCGTCTTTTTATTAGAACAAATTATTATATACATGCTATAATACAGGACATTTCAAATGTAAGTGCAATACTGTTTCTTATTCTTGAAAATTGAGACTGTAGAAGCAATATACCATGCACTAAACACACTCCAGAATGATCGTATATGCCAATCAGTTGGGGGAAAGAATCACTATTGGTTCTGAGAATGATAAAAAAAACATAAATTCACTATGTGAGCAGAACAGAATTTTTGTGAGGCACACCTGGTATATACAGCAATCAATAGGCCAAAGATAAATTAAGTAGATGAAAAAAAAAAAATCTAATCAAGAAACCAACTGATCAACATAGCTAAACATCTGGGATTAGCACTAGCACCATCCAGCAAGTTGTGTGATGATCATGTGGGTTGGGGAACAGTGTGGAAGATAAAGAGGGAGATGAACATGACCTTGAATCAGTGCCAAGTTTTGCCAAAGTGTGTGCTACATTTGAAACCTTTAAATCATTCTTTTACCCATACAGCATAAGCATGCGTGATGAACAGAATATTTTGAACTTGGAACTGGAACTGTTTCATCTGAAACATAAGACAATATCTTGACCTTGGAATTGGCACCATTTTGTCTGCAATGTAAGACTTCAACAAAACCGTTTTCAATTACATATATCTTTGGAGTAAGAAAACAAAAGTTGTTGGCATGCAGGTATTAATGCAATCTTACTTATCACTGTGTAGACCTAAGTAAAAAATTTAAACTTTCATCTTTTGCTGTTTCTTGTTTCTGTCATACTGTACTCCTTTCCTACAACTGTTGTTTTTCCCTCATTTATTGTTCTTTCTCCACAGTCCCTTCAGAAATGATGGATGGAGGTTTTACTGATTCAGAAGTACTTCCCAGGCTGAATTCACTTTACGTATATATTGCTACACATATGTAACACTGTCATTGCAAATGGTTCAAATCCTGAACTATGTACAGAAAACAAATGCAACTACACTTGTCAAAGACATGAAATAAAAAAAGTGTTTCAACTAAAACAGTTTTGAATTTGTGCACAGTTATTTGAAATGTTAAAAAAAGGTGTACATGTTTGTGTTCTTACTGGTCTTGACATTCAAGAGTGGCACAGGGCTAACATCCTCCTGTTCAGCAGGCCTGAAATCATCTTTCTTCTTTAAAATGTATGACATTCACATAATTTTCTACACTTGTTTTCATACACCACTGAACATAACAGAATTCAATTAAATTTTATACAATACAAATGTACCTGCACATCACCCACTTTTCAACAACAAAGGATTATCAACATACAGGTATCTTCAATTTCGAATATACGTTACTACATGTTTACATATACATCACGACCATTCTGGTAGTTTTCTCCTTCTACTTTCATCCCCTAAGACCCCCCTCTCCTTGCTTGTTCCAAGAAATTAGATAGCTTTTATTGTCAGAGAATCATGTTTTCATCATGTGTTCCCTGGTAGCATAAGATGGTACTGCTACATACTGTACATGTCTCCAGCGAAACATAATTTTATAAATTTACTTGATAATTGCTAAAGAAGTTTTCATAACCTTCCACCTGTGCAAAAATGACAGTTACTGAATGTTTAATTTGAAATTGACTTGCTAGATAGATAAAGATCTCTGTATGGTCTACCTCCAACACCATAAATCATCACACCACAAGACTGCAATTAACTGAGTGCATGTGGTCTAGAAATTCAAATTTCATAGAACTTGTCTGTAATACATTTCATCTTTCCTGATGTAATGCAAATTAGAACACTGGAATGGCAGCTCATGCTTTACAACAGTGGAGCAAAAGTTAGGAATTTACTGTTGTCTCCCACAACAAACCTGACCATAACTTTGGAAATGCCAATAAATTACAGAAATCTCAAGAAAAAACACTACACCCTCATACCATTAATTCACTGTGCAAGATACATCACATGCTAAGGCACTGAAAATACATATATGTTACCAGTACATTTGTTACATGTGTATGACATATCAAAGAGTGTCAGCATTCTTCTAATTGTTTGCACACCCCTCTTAAAATGCTTATTCTCAAAAATAAATAATAACTGGATAACTCTTTTTCTCACTCTTAATAACACCTAGTTATCCCACAGCAAATGAGAACAAATTCTTTAAGTACACACTCTCAGGTCACTGTATTTCTTTACTTGTGCGTTCAGATGTCTGGTAAACACCATCTTCATTTTGATGAGAATCTGAACATACCCTTCTTTAAGCTCTTTGTATCTCCGGGCTGTAACAAAGGAACAAATCCCCTTCAGTCTCAATAAAAATTATACTTGAATGTGCTCAGTTTTCAGTAATTATAGTGATTTTAACCTTTAGTGGACTGGTTTAAATGCCAAGCGTATCTCCTGCTGGCAACAGTTTTTCTCACTTAGCATAAACATTTAAATTTCTGAAATGCAGCAGTTACGAAATAAATTGTGTAAATTTGAGTTCTAACATTAGAAGGTCCAAACAAAAGCTGAATGAACCAACTTACATACAAACAAATGTGTTATCATTCAGTTTGTAATGATCTTTACTACACTGCATCTTTGCACATATTATTTTTTGTTTTCTACTCCTGCCTTCTGTCTGGACAGTGTTACTTTCGTTGGTTCAAAATGTGCCATACAATTTTGACAAGATCTATATGTTCCACTTCTTACAATTTTAGCCATATGGGTCAGATTTTATGACCTTCTTCCTGTTGCATTATAAGTCAAGAAGATGTCAATCTAGGCCTTCAACAATTAGTTTCTTAGTGAAGAGAGAAACATTCCTCTGTATGTTGTTAGTTCCCAAGATGCCTATTTGTGTTAATTCCCACAAACAGTGAATAATATATGGCTTCAAATACAAAGTGACAGAGGCTAAACAGAGATGACAATGAATTGATACTGGACCCAGATTATGAAAGTGACTTCTGACATCAGTATGATAGCACTGTTTATGATAACTGGCACAAGAAGAAAGAACAGCCAGTTACATCCCTTGCAAGGGTGTACAAGTGGGATCAAAAGACAAAGCAGACAGAAAGGTATATCCAAAAATAAAACAAAGCTTAAAGTTTTAATGACACTACTTCCACATACATACCCAGGCAACTGCACCTCTAGAAAACACGAGAATGCAAGAAATACCAGGATTTATCAGTTCACTGGTGATAGACAAAATAACTTCACTTCTTAGACATGACAATTCAGAATAGCTTCCTCCTCTAGACTGGATGTGGGAAAAAAAATACTTGTAAAAACTTCCAACTTTCCCTCCTGTAGATCTTGATTTAAATTGAGACTGTGGTGTACCAACTGGTGATGGCAAGTGTTCAGAGTTCCATAATATCTCAAAACAGGTACACGTATGTAACTAAACAGATTTACACCGCTCAGTTTCTTACAGTCCACTAGCAAGTAAACACAAGAGACCAGCATATGGCATGCTAGGACATTCGCAACTATACTTCAGGGACCATCATACGAATGTATGAACCTGCATATAATAATGAGGCAAACTTACAGGCAATGGCTGTTAGATACACCAAACAGATGAAAACCCACAGCATAAAGAAAATACAGCATTTCTATAGCTAATATGAAACAACATATAAAGGATCATTTTGGAAAATCATAAATTACACAAATGCAATAGAAGGCTTATAGTGAGCGAAAGGAAAACTGACAGCAAGCTTTACATCCTACCACTAGGAAGCAAACCAAACAGCTTGACAGAATCCATACCGCTCATCAATTGCATAATATTTAAAGTGAGAACTACTGATGAGTTTGTATTAAAAACAAACTTTCTTGCTGAGGCTTGTTAAACACAGTGGAAATCACAAATGAAACAGCAATCAAACAGGGTTCCCTTACCATCAGCCTGGATCCAAACAACATTCTTGCCTTATCTTCTTCCTGTGGAGATGTTCCCTCATCTGATGACCCTCTATTCACTTTTATCTGTAATTTCTGCTTGATGGCCTGGAAGTAAAATTACTTCATAATTAAAAGACAGCACAGACATATTCAACTGTTTCATGAAATTTGCACAAGTAATGTAAATGAACAGAATTTTTTTTTTTTTTTTCAAATCTCCCACTCTAATTAAGTATATTTTTCTTGCACTAATTTATGTATCTTAAATTAGTACTTGTAATTTCCTACTGTTACAGATTTCTATTACAACTGTTTCATAAGTCTAGAATTCCCCAGATGTATATTGCACTGACCAGCTAGTATCAAAATATTTCATATGGTCTTGGGCCTACTAAGATTTTATTCTACAAAGACCCATGTCTACAGGCTTTTTCAATATATTTTGCTGTGTATACACAGTTCCTTTAAGCCTCAACGTAATATATTATAAAAAGATTCAATTAAAACATTATATTAGTATTAACTGACATAACAAGTTTGAGACCCCAGCTTCAATATTTAATAATCAATGTTGTAAAATTTTATCTTTTTCATTTCTATACACAGCCTGATAATGGCTTAACCAAAAGCCAAAACATGTAGCTCATTTCTTGGTTTTTAAAATGTACAGTTGTGTTTGACAGACAACCATTGGTTTTATTGAACAGAATACTGTGTTACATGGTATATTAGAGTGACAGGTGTGGTCTATTGGTGTAGTATCCGACCTGTGAAAGAATCACACGTCTGCTATCATTCTTCATAGCCAGCAAAAGGTCCAGCCATGTCCAAGTGACATTATGATATTCCAGGGTGGGAATAACCAAGCTAAAGTCCCGAATGTCTTCCAAATTCTTTTCCTTGTTTCCTTTGTAGCTCACTTTCACAGGAACTTCTGGAATTTTTATGTAAATAAACAGTTTGTTCTTCTCTGCTCGTTCCTGTAAAGAAAAACAAAAGATTCACAACATTAACGAAATAATACATGAATGTCAAACTTCTGCAGCTTTAATGCTTGGATGAGGAAACAGAAATGCTTGCAGAATTTTAGTGAGAAGACCTCTTGAACAGTGCCATACGAATGACCTAGCAGGAGATGTGAGGTTGTAACTGACTCAGCATCATGTCAAATGCCAATTGTACTAGCAATGGTACTAGTATTTCTGAGACAAGTTTTGTAACTTACTTTGGTGTATTAAATGAAAGAAATAATCACCATATGTTTTATTCTGGAAAAGCTTGCAGTTACTTTCATATTCCACACTGGTGATAGAGTAGAAACATACCTTCATCTTTTCAACATCATCTTTCTGTTCTATTGGAACATAGAAATTTGTCTCTTTACTCTTCTTTGTTCCCTTGAGTTTTTTCCCCTTACTATCAGCATCAAGATCATCAGAACCCTCACCATCTATAGTATCAGGGTCACGTTCAGGAAAGCAAAATTTCAACATAGTATTGTAAAATTTCTTTGTCAGACCTGAAAAAGAAATCAGTTGAATACTATTTGTAAATTATTTGCCTCAGAAAAAAAGTTTATATATAGCTGTAGTCAATACTAACCTATTGTAAGAGGAACCACATTGATCTCAAAGTGCTCCTTCACAGATATGCCACCAACTGGAGCTTTCTCTCGGCAAAATACACGAACTGCACGCTGAAAAATTCATTCCAATGCCAGTCTTAACTATACCAAAATATTCTTAAAGTTCTATGAAAAATATGTTTAAAAACACAAGCACATGAGTACGCACACAAATAACTCTGTTACACTGCTTACCACATTGCCACAGCCAGTCACTTAACAAATGTAGCCCCATGGTATAGAAATCGGAGGTAGATGTGTTAATGGAGTAAAGGCTATCACTAAACTCCAGTAATGGAAACAGGACTTACCTTCCTGTCAACAGGCATGTTGCTCTGAATCTCAGTAGGAGACAATACTTCTTTATACACCTGGTTTGGCAAAAGATTTGTCATTCGCACATAGCCCACTTCAAGTAAGTGTTCTCCTGAGTCATCACTCTTGGAGTTCTTTGTGTACCTAGGTAATAAGGAATTCAGGCTGATCAACATTCTTGTCTACACGAACAACAGTGTCTGCATTTTGTGACAGTGATAATATTTGGTAACAAACTGTTGTCTGATATACACACTACACTGCTAATCATCTTGGCTAACACCAGGAAGAAGTAATACAACAAACTTACCTCAATTTAAACACATATAACAACACTTTCTGAACCACACAGGTTACATTGTACCAAATGAAAAAATAATTTTGAATAATGAAATAGGAAGGATGTAAAAGAAAGCAGCCCTGGCCAATTTTACGACAATATCCATGTATCTTCCTGGAGGGACTAAGCAAAACCATGAGAAACCTCAGGTTATCTTACTTCTGTGGGGAGAATCAACCCCTGGACCTTGCAAATAAGAAGCAGAATACCTAATAATGTTGCATGAAGTTCTGTGAACTTAGCTACTTTTATGACATGTTGGAGACATAATAAAGATAGTTCAATAGCCCCAACCTTGTGCACATTGTTGGTTTTAATTTAACAAATATAGGCTCATATTTAGGAAGTTCCCCTGCAGGCAGTGGGTGACTAGTGTTGTTTGCACTGATTTATTCCTGACAGTAACATGTTGATTCTTACAAGAGAATTAAAATATTTCTAATAATTAATGGCTGGACATACGATGGTGGAAAATACACAGATATAAAAATGTTCAGGGAAGAACAGTGAAGAAAGAAGAAACACTGGATGAGAGATCATCACAAGCTGTCTACTGCTGGCAGAATGTCAGTAGATGATGATTCAAATTTTACTTACAGGAAGTTACTAAGCACAAGATCTGCAATTCCTAGCTGACCATCGGCTTCTGTGAGTCGCCACTGTGCATGCTTAAAGCATATCTCATTGGCTCTGACAGTTGTGACAGGCTTGTCACCACGCATGGTTGCTAACTTCTGGTTGGCTGACAGTTGAGTCTCCTTATAACAAGACAGCATCATGTCAAGTTCTTCACTCTGAGAGTTGAGAAGTTCCTTACACTCATAAACCTGTGAACACAAAAAGTTTTTTTTTTTTTTTTTTTTTTTTTAAATACAAAAAAAAACAAAAAAATTTTATTTTATCTTTTTTTCATAAAATTTTTTCCTTTTTTTTTTTTACAATTGACCCCATCAAAAAAAATCAAAAAAAAACCCAAAAA
>Ga0123355_10006276_pt1 | contig 17570 bp, 19 predicted proteins | sample TergutEmb28metaG_3_FD_89872 | JGI IMG/M metagenome (GOLD analysis project Ga0123355, IMG submission 89872) | Embiratermes neotenicus P1 segment gut microbial communities from Petit-Saut dam, French Guiana - Emb289 P1 | ecosystem: Host-associated > Arthropoda: Insects > Digestive system > Gut ...
ATGACATACAAACAACATTTATTTTTCAACATAATCTCCATACAAATTTAAACACTTGTCCCACCGTTTCACAAGTCCCTGGAAACCTGCGGCATAAAATTCTTTTGGTTGCTGTCGGAACCATGCGCACATTGCTCTTTCAACCGCATCATCATCAGGAAAGCGCTCTCCCGAAAGATGATGTTTTAAAGGGCCAAACAAGTGGAAATCGCTCGGGGCGAGGTGCGGGCTGTAAGGTGGATGTTGGAGGACTTCCCACTTGAATGACCTCAGTGTCGCTGTGGTCTGATTGGCATTATGAGGACAGGCATTGTCATGCAGCAGCAACACCCCTTTAGAGAGGAGGCCTGGTCGCTTCTGGCGAATGGCGGCACGAAGTTTCGTCAGAAGCGTGCAGTACGAGGCAGACGTAACGGTGTGGCCACGTTGCTGGAATTCGGTGAGCAGTCTTCGATGTGCTGCAACGTTTCCGGCGTGGCGATCTCCTCTGGCCGACTGGCTCAATGTTCGTCTTCGATACTTGTCCGCCCTTCCAAGAACTTCTGCACCCAATTATGGACTGCCTGACGTGACAGGCAATGTTCACCGTACATGGGCAGCATTTCTTTGTGGATATCCTTTGCTTCCATTTTTTCCCCCACAAAAAACGCACAACGCCACGCTGATCTATCGTGGTACATGTACTCAGGGGCGCTGCCATCTTGTAACAGCTGCTATGTCTGTACAGTCATGCACATACCGATCGTTGTGCGTCACAATAAAACTAGATAGTGCTGCTATCTAGCGGTGACAGTTTCCCACACTTAATTCAAAAACGTAGGTTGCAACTTGGATTTGTAACTTACTTATTGAATTACCCTCGTAGTAACAGAATTTCTTGTATAGGCCATAGTATGACAATGGAATTTCAATTGTAACTAGATCTGAAACATATGTGTACTGCAGACAAAGCCTTACTGACCTCAGTCTGAGCCTTCTGAACATAATTGGACGGGAAGATGCCTTGCCTGTCCCCAATAGTACCAGTCCACCAATCTCCCTCCTTCTTGACAACAAGAATCACCTCGCTTTGTTGAAAGCTCAGGTCACCAGCTTCCATAGACTGATACGGATACAACGCCACATAGTACTCTGCACACACACACACACACAAACATGCATTACATCAGTTTAATTGTATAGCTACCGTGAGACAGAAAACGCAACCATACCAACATGTCAATCTACCATTTCTAGGAAAGTGTTACAGACCATTAATAACTAAATTTACCAGACTATTATATATATTACTTTACAACTGTTTTGATTATAAACATATGGGATTACCTTATATTCACAAATGCAGATATACACAAAGAAATAAATACCATTCAGCAACTGCCAGAAAAAATTATAAATGTGACATATCTAAAAAAAATGTGTACCAGCAAAATGTCAAAACAACATGAAAATATTCCAAAAACAGTTAATCATTAGAAAAGTATGTACTTCCACATAAGTTCATACACAAGAATAGCTTATCAAAACAATACTTCAACTCTAATGACTGAACCATTATATTCCTTTTAACAACCTTACCCTGTTCATTAGCAGAGGCCAGAACATCAGAATCCACTCCAGTAACAGTAACATAGGATCTGGGGAACCAGCCTTGCATTCCAGCTAGCTCCCCATACCACAATAATTCTTGCTGTTCTTTCACTGTAATTATGCTGCCTTTGTTGAATGAAAGTTGGCTGCTCTTCTTTGCTCGCCATGTATACAATGCCTGCGCTTGCACGTTCTCGACCTGCACACCCTGTATCAAGTGTACAATTACTTCTCAGTGGAGAAATAAAACACAGAGTGCGAAAACTGAGGTTCTCACAATGGTGTTGCTACGGAAGCAAGTCTTTTCAAATGTTATGCCATGCTGACTAGCAGAGAGAAATGGCAGTACCTTGTTCAACCATGGGAAAGGATAAAACCCCAATTCATATTTCTGCATTTACAAATACACATTAGTTCGTTTTTTTAAATATAAAAATGCAGAGGTGAACTGCAAACCAGATAATCTGTGTATGGATAATCAGAAGCATACTGTAGCACGCAATGTACTGTTAGTCATTCAATGAAATGCCTGCAGTGGTCTGGACATGCGAGGGGGCTGGACATGCGACTGAGAGGGGAACATGACACATTTATATAATTTATTGAGGGAAACACCTATCAAAGTAGGTACATGGAAGATCCAAGGTAGAAATGTCAAGATAATACTAAAATGGATCAAAATAAACAGCACTGGATAACAAAAAGTGGACTCCAATGGCTATGTCAGAGAAACAGCATGCTTTTTCCCTGTAATAAACTATTTTTTAGAGTTCCATTAATAGGTTTATTACATTCTTATAATAAAAGCCAATGAGATGCACTATTTCTCATCTTTATGTGGTAAAGAACTTCTTTACCAAATAAAATTGAGAAACAGTGCATCTTGTTGGCGTTTATTATAAGAATATATCATGATGCACGGTCCTCTGAATGTCAAAAAAGGTTTATTACATATTGCATTATATACTGTATAAAGCCTATGTATCACTTTTGGAAGTTCTATTGAGATGCAATTATGTTCAGTTTAATATCCATGCCAATGAAAGCACAACATATATATTAATATTTTATATATCATAAGAACCCCTGCATGTTTCAATGCATTTTACTGAGTGGTAATTTTAATAATTTTGTAACTTAAGCAAAGTACAAGGTTAAGACTCCCTGAAGATGATGATGATGCACTGGAACTGTAGGAGTACTTACAATATATAAAATATTATTAATATATATGTTGTGCATTTGTTGGTCTGGATAATAAACTGTACATGATGCATGGTGCATATATTAAAACAGTGTTCATTTAGACAGTAATTACATGATATTAAGCTACATTCATTGTTGGCAAATTACTGAAATTATTGGAAATTTTTTAACAAGAACTCACCTGCCCCAACACAGGACTTGGAAGGTCACTGATTTCAGGGCCCTGTTCACCTGCAATCTCAGCTACCGAACCGTTATCACTCACATTTTCTGGCACTTCTGCTATACCTCTGGTGGTGGAGAAAAGAAGGAACATTTACTTCACCATCTCTATTGAGATATTATCCCAGCATCTTCAACCAGAAAACCTCAGCCATAACAGAATATTAAGAAATATTTTTGAAAAGTTACATGGGGTGGAATGGAAATGACTCATTTTCTTGCCCACTGGCAGACTATATAGTAGACTCCAGATACACTGCACAATCCAGGGCTTGAGCAGCTGCCACTAGCCGACACGTGTGTCACTGTGGTCGTGGAGGTTATCAGGTTTTCATTCTTACGAAGAACATACATGCATTCTGGTCACGTAATTCTCTGCATTTTTTATGTACCAGGCATGGTGCAATGCACTTCCTGTACCAGCCTTCTAACAGCCATTCTTCATGCCATCATCAACATTTCTAGTATCGTGCGTCTGGTTTACACTCCTCTGCCTGCGCCACATGATGATACAGCTGTGGTCCACACCCTACATCGGCATCTCCTACCTGTGATCATCTTTATGTTAGAAAAGTTTTGAGCTATTTTTTCTTTTATAGCCTAACGATACTAATTATCTTGCTACTCAATTTCATTCCACATTTCCTTATGCATGTTTCACACGAACTCGCAACAGTCGTCTGCTACGGCATCATTTCCGTTACGTCATACTACCTCCCGCTGGCATCACGGAAAAACCGCTGTCGCAGATGGCTGTTGCGCTGGCGGCCATCTTGAGCCCTAGATTGTGCAGTCCATCCATAGACTCCAGTTGAAATGTGTTGGCGCATAGTGACACATGGGAAAGGAAGTGAATGGGAACTGGCGAATGGAGTAGGTAGCCAGTACCCTTCACACTACCACGGAACGTGGTGTATCCGGCATTACTACCGCTGATGCGCACACCTCGGCTGCCACTAGTCAACTGAACTGACACCCCCGCTGATTTAAATGGACTCGTCCGTTTCGCCAAAAGATGAAATCTGGTTTCTGCATTTGTGCCATCACATTTCAACTGGCCTCTACTACTTATGAATTTGCATACATTTCCTCTGCTAACAAAATATGGCAATGCTAAATATGCATTAACCTGGCCTCCTTCCAATGCCACAATGACAGCAGGACTGTCAATAGATTTCACAAATTATTCTACAAACTAACATAGTCACATTTAACTGAACTACTTGTGGGTTACTTAAGTTGATATTTTGCTTGTGGTGTGTCTATTTACCATGACAACATCAGGTGGGAACGCTACAAACACAACTAATCTGGCCTCCTTTACCCAGTACCCTGACAGCAGGACTGTCAACAGGTTTCACAAACTATTTTAGAAACTAATCTACAAGTCATACATCACTCTACTGGCTGAGACTTACTCAAGTTGACGTTTGGTTTGCAGTGTATCTACCATGATAACATCAGATGGGAATGCTAAAGATGCATCAACCTGGCCTCCTTCAGGCATCACATTGACAGCAGAAGGACTGTCAATGGGTTCCACATATGATTCTGGAAACCAGCCAGTGTGGCCTCTCAGTTCCCCAGCCAACCAACCTGGTTCTGAGTTCTGGTCTACCGGTACCTGTAAGGATGTTAGGCTGTATACTGTGTCTTCTATTTCATTGTAATACATAAAAATTACCAAGTTCAACATCTTTGGATACAAATATTGTGTATAAAGTTTAATCTATTTTTGTAACACAGAAGTTAAATAAATTTAAGAGACACATCCTACACAATATTTCTATCAGTGACATGCATTGTTTAATGATACAACAAAGATCTTTTTCACACTAAAACAGATTCATCATCAATAACTGAACACCATGGCCAATAAAGAACATTAAATTGCAAGGAATACTATTGGAAAATATGCATTTTTCTAAATGGAGTATGTTTTCCCACCCTTCTTTGTTTTGGGAGTGCTGCTAACAGGTATCATGCAGCCAACACTAGAAAAAATGCACGTACATTTAATCAAGGTAAGGTTTTGGTTCTACTTCATTTTCTTCACATTTCTCCCACCCCTCCTCCACCAAAAAAGGCATGAAAAGACATATGCCCATATCCAGTGATATGTAAACAAGGGAAGATGCTACATTATCCTGTAAATAAAATGCTTTTACTGCTGGACAGCTTAAACATCATGAATACAGAACTCCAGCACCACATGTAACCCTCTTCACAGAACACCGACAGTAAATAAAACTTACCATAATGACATCACCTGGCTGGAATGATAGTTCATCAGAATTTCGTGCCACAAACTCATAAAGAGCCCGATACTTCAACAAGTTAGTGCTTCCAGCTGTAAAGCAAAAAGCATGTTCTGTGATGCTTCAGTAAAACTCATACAATTTGTTCCATTATTAATATCATACATCACTTTCCAAACATAGTGTCAGTATGTGAGGCATAATTTACTATAAGATATGCAACAATGCACATCTAGAATAAACTAGAAATTTACTAATGTATCTAATAAATAATAAATAGTTTATATCTACATGTGAGACCGAACATGAGCAAAACAACCTTAAGAAATAACTATTTTAACCTTCCAGGGGCAACTTTTTATGCTCCTTCTCTGCACCAACATTTTAGTTTGCAACTTCCACCACACTGTACACTGCAGCATCAAAAATGCACCATTCATATGAAAGCGTCATCATTTCAATAATGAGTTAATTTCTTCCAGTAACAGTATTTTAAAATGGACATACATCACTGCTAACAAAATATTTCTGTACTGATTTCTTGATCATGGTCTTTCAGTAGTAGATTTCAAGAAGCATATGTCAAATACTGAGAACCTTCAAATGCTGAAAAACCACATTTGTTCCTTGCAAGTCATGCATCTGTTCTGAGTTTAATGTGTGACAGAGTGCATCAGTGCATAGTTCTAATTTCCACTGCATAAGACTTCAAGTATGGCTTGACAGTGGGTAATCCTGACATGTTGTTCTTTTTCTATGTAATGCTAGCATACTAACTGAAAATAAAATGTTTCCTGACACCTATTTATTTATATCTGTTTTTTCATACCTTATACCTTATCACGATATACTACACTCTATTGTCAACTTCTTTCATTCTCACCCACTGCAATTTGCAGCCCCTTCTTTATGCACAATCAGCATCAAATATTCATATGCCTATTTACCAGTACATTTATTTAATTCAACTACAAACTAGATAACCTTTTCTTCTATTGGAAGCACAGACAAACCCAGCATTCAAAACAATATACCACAGCAAACTCAAAGTTAACCCTGTGCACAGGAATAGGGGGAAGCGGAGATACAGTCCAACTCAACCTTAACCTCGGCAATAGACTGGGGTGAGTTGGCAGCTTCACGTTCTAGCTGTTTTACCCTCCAGGGAAAGAGTCCCCAGTACCCACTGAAGAGAAGACCAGGTGGACCCCAGAACCAATCTAGACACTATGGCAAGGAAATAAATTTTCTACCCCTTCCAGTTTTTATCCAAGCAATTAACACCAGCCAAGAAGTTTCCCCTAATAGTACTACTAACCTTGAGCAATTGTAGCTGCAGTGGAATCAGCCCAGTTATCTGCAGACGTTGTGTCCCACGCTTGAGGTGCAGCATCCCAAGCTGTGTCACCCCATGATGATGCAAAATTATAATCTACTGACTCTTTCATTCTTCCACTCATTCCCTTCATTTCAAGCACCTTAGAAATGAATAGTGTTTTACATGTTATTTGTCATTAAAACAAACACTGGTGAAACGTTTGTCTTATTTTCCAACTCCGATATTAAACAGTCAAATTGAAACCGAAAAGAAATAGTTCATGGAGACGTATAACAAACTAAACTATGTCAGGAGAGGGTTCAATGTCAAGCTCCAGTGAACAAGGTAATGAACCTTCAGCTGTCATAAAAGGCATGGAATTTCCTGACCATGTGAGTTACTACCAGCTTCCCAAATATTACTCTGCTCCATGAAGTAAGACAGTTAACATGAAACAATTGTCTTTGGAGAAAAGAAAAAATAAAAAAAAAAAAATTACAGAGCATTCACAACAATTCCAGATACAACTGTGTCCATTACTGTAAGGACAAACATGACAAAAAGAGCAGCACAAGGAATGACTTCTGTACATTGTGTAAGACTATAACAAAATTACTAACTACCAATGCAACTTGATAAAAAAGTGTCCCGGTTTTCTATTCCACTCTTCTAAGAATTTCTGTCATTGAACAGAAACTGAAAATTCTATAGATGTGTACACAATGAAATACAACTCTGGCCCCAGACTAAGCATTTCAGCCCACAACACAATTGACAGTGCACTGGTGCTTGAAACTTAAAAGTGTTACACCACTGCTGGACACTGCACATTGTTCCAAGTATATGTGACATATGTACATTACATATGGGGAATTAATTTTACTACTGACTTAGGGTGACAGGTTGACATCATGTTTTTGTAATCACCGGTAACAAGGAATGACTGGTACAACTATTGAAGTATTAGGCAAGTATCAAGAGCTTCTGGACTTCTCTCCAGTTATCGTCACTAATCTAGAATTAATAATGCAAAATACCTACCAGTATAATGACAACCCTTCACCTGAAAATGGAAAACAGCCAGCCCCTAATACGCTGTGTATATCAAATATGACTTGGACAGTGGGGAATATCCAACATAACAAATAAATGACTGCTATAAATCTTCTGATAATCAATGATGATATGTTTATTGATTCATATGTCACACATACACTAAATACTAAACAAAACAGAATTATATACCACTTACACCCAAATGCAAAACACCTGTTGTAACACAAAAGAAGACACCACCTTTGCCCATGTAATATCTAGGCATATGTAATTAATACTGTTGTTGTTGTTTTACTTTCATTTATTCAGTCATTACATATCAGAAGACAACATGAATGATAAACATGTTGACAGTACAAATGTCTAACATCAGACTGTGCGCAAAGTGCCGAAAAATGCTATACAGTAATTTCACACAGTAAGATTTTTCTTAGTTTCAGGTCTGCAGTTTTATTATTTTATCAAATTAGGAATCCAGGTAAAATCATGTTATTTCCTTTGAGAGAAGCAGATCAAATGAAATTGCCACTGTACCAAGAAACGAAGTGTACAATAACAACACTTACCTTATTCCTCCGTTCTTCATACATCGAATACAACTGCTCACATTCTTGTATAAGAGAAGCTAACTGCTGTCTCAAATCTCCCAGCTGGCTATTATTATTTGCTATATCTTCAAGTTTCACTTCAATCTAGAGAAGATATGCATAAGGCTATGTCAGGTAAGAGCAGGTACAATTTTCATAAAGCATTTCATTAGCTATTGAGCCTGTACAAATATCATACCCTCAAGTTTTTGATTTATTATAATTTTTATGCATCTTTTTTTAAAATCTGTATTCCTTTTAGAGTTTAACATGAAAAACTCTGCACCAACCTAACAGATGTTCGTTGAATTTAATACAGATGATACTGGATTTATAAACCAGGTTAATTTTAGGGCCTACCGGGTATTTTAAACTATTGCTTTACATGACCCCATTCTTCATTCACAAACGCACCCCTCCCCCCCAAACAAACAAAAGGGGTCATCATCTCAATGGAACACGAAATTTTGTATGTTAAACCAGAAACAAAATGGCTTTCGCTCTGTCATTTTTAAGAATATCCTATTCAGTGTTCAGCAGAATAAAAACTGCTTCAAAAATATGTGGTGTGGTAGAAAAGTAGTGAGACTTGCAACGCTGTGCATGAACCGACAACGCTGCTGCCTCCCCCTTCACATGGCAGTTAGGTTAACCCCTGCCGTGGACTCAGTACAAGTTTGAACTTGCTATAGTTGTTACGTGATTGATGAGAGCGTCTGAAGTGAAGTTGTGTTTGTGAGGTGCGTTACGAAAATGAACCGGCAAAAGTTTGAGCAAAGTTGTGCCATCAAATTGTGTGTAAGGCTTGGTGAATCTGCTACTGTGACTTATGAAAAGTTACAAAGGGCTTATGGAGAACATTCCCTATCTAGGGCACAAGTGTTCAGATGGTGGAAGTCCTTTTTAGAAGGCCGAGAACAAATGGAAGATGAACCTTGTGCGGGAAGACCTTCAACCTCAAAAACAGACGACAATGTGGAAAGAGTGGGTCTCTTGTGAGGTCAGATCGTTGACTGATGTTGAGAATGATCGGTACTGAGTTACATTTGAACTGGTTTACCATCCATCAAAAATGCCAAAGTCAGAAGTGGCACACTGCAAACTCTACCCATCCCAAGAAAGCAAGAATGAGCAAATCCAAAATCAAATTGATGCTCATTTGGTTTTTTGACAGTCAGGGGATCATCCACAAGGAATTTGTGCCACCAGGACAAACTGTCAATTTGTGCCACCAGGACAAACTGTCAATCAAACTTTTTATCGGGAAGTCCTTGAAAGACTCAGGAAAAGGGTGGTATGTATGTGACCAGGCATTGCACGCACATGGATGCTGCACCACGACAACGCCCCATGTCACACGGCAGTCTCCATCTATGAATTTTTGGCAGAAAAAAGCATTCCTGTGGTTCCTCAGCCCCCCTATTCGCCGGATCTCAGTCCCTGTGACTTCTTTTTATTCCCCCGGCTCAAAAACCACTTCAAAGAGCGCCATTTTGGTACTTTGGATAATATCCAGAAGAGTGTAACCGACGAGCTGAGAGGTATTCCAGCAGAAACCTTCCAGCACTGCTACGAACAATGGAAACAACGCCTCCGTCGCTATGTAGCTGCCCAAGGGAACTATTTCGAAGGGGATAACCTTGATTTGTAAAAAAAAAAAAAAAAAATAAAATTCATGGTTAAAGAAAATAAGTCTCATTACTTTTCTGCCACACCACATATATATAGAAGCAAGCAGTACCAAATACATTACACATAATCAACATCTGCAGTATTGAGAAGGTTCAGTGTGAATAAAACAACAGGCACTACCTCATATTTGCAATGACTTCGCCTTACCTCTTTCTGTAAATCCTGCAATCTGTCCCGCAGTTGCTTAAGAGTAATTTGCTTATTGGTAAATGCTAATTTGACCTGTTCTTGATTTGCTGTATCGGCAGCCATATTCATCTTATTCCGAGCCTCAAGTCGTGCCTTTTCTTGGCTCAGCGCAACCAAACGTTGATTCTGCTCTTTCAGTCGAGCTTTCAAGGCGCTCATCTCTGATAACTGAGTATCACGTGTTGTTCGCATCCCATCAATTGTTGCCTTTACACCTGACACACCTGTCCGTGTCTCACTGATCTTCTGCGACAGCTCTTTTACTTTTTCATTCTAAAAAAATATGCATAAATCAAACGTGCAGCCAATGAAAGAAACTACTGAGCTAAAACTGAAAATGGAATGGAAAACTCTTGTTAAGGGTGCGAACATATACGGACTAAATGAGAATAGACACAAAAAGAAAAAAGATGACACTGAGACAAGCAAAATACTTGAAACTGACAGAAGACAAACTTTCATCTCACTCTTGCAACAGAACACAAATACTAAGTACTCAGAACATCAACTTAAGATATCTTTGTTTCACTGTTGGTATGTTCTGCTCACAAGATGAATCTCTTCACTCACCAACTGTGACAGTTCTATACTGAGATTCTGGTTCTTGGCCTTCAGTCGCAGTACTTTTTCTTGTTCCCTTTGTCGTTGTTGCTGTAATTCCTGACATCTCTGTTTCTCCCATTCCAACTGTCTCTGTCGTTCCATTTCTCTGAAATAATGTTTCCTTAAATATGTATTGGGCCAGTAAGTGCACAACAGCAAATGTTAACAACTGTCACAACCTAAAATTAGAAGACAGACTCCATAAACAATGAATGTGCAAAAAAATTCAAATTCAGCAAGGTTTGGAGGCTGTATGCATTATCCTGCACAAGAAGCCAAAGAAAGAAAAAGGTGAGAAACAAGTAAAAATTAAAACTTAATATACATACAAAAGGGAATGGCTTGAGAGTCTGCTGACTTCATTACTGTCTGCAACTCTCATTGGCATCCATTTATAAAAGAGCATCACAATCATCCCTTAAAAAACATTACAAATAAAATATTATAAACATATCTCCTAATTAAAATCTACAGTAATCTACACAAAATTCATGTCAAATACTCAGTACATATGGCTCACATATTAACAAATGTTTGTGTTACAGCAATTTCATTTCAGTTTCCAAAATGTCTGGGAGTACACAATGGACTGGCAAAACAGCAACTTAATAAAAGAAAACCAGAGCACACCTCCTTGCTGCTTCCCGTTGCTCCTGTGCTCTCCGTCTCTGCTCCTCTTTCTCCTGTTCTATTTCTCGTTGCCTCTGAAGCTGCTTTTCAAATTCTAGCTGCCGGCGGCGTTCTTGTTCTTGTCTGGAATTTAAAAATATTTGTACCACAAATACAGTATTTTGCAAATTTCCATCAGTTACAGAGTAAATTTCAGTCCCAGTATTAACCGATAAATTTCTACTTACCTAATTCGTTCCCTTTTTTCCTGTTCCTCCTTTTCTTTCCTCTCCCTCTCTTCCTGTTCTTTACGCTGAATCTCTAGTAATGCTTTACGTCTACGCTCCAATTCTGCTTGTCCTTTTTCAAAATTCTCTTTCCGCTTGTCTTCAAATGTAACTACAATCAGAACGTATCATCATAATTGAGTTTGTGCTTTCACAGTAAGTCACTGGCAATGCTGATACTGCAATGCTTATACTGGTTCGGTAATTTCACATTGTGTGAATGTGTGACGTTTGACAGAACACAATGCTTCCACCTTAAAGGTCAAAGTGTACAGAATGAATACGTGGTGTCTAATGTACGAAGTCATGGTCCTCCCAGACTCACAGGAGTTATGGGTTCGGTCTGAACCAGTAGGACTGATGCTTGTGAACGCTATGGTACCTTCCAAATGCAGGACGAGCAGCATGTAGTGAAACTGATAGGACTGCAAAATGGAGTAAATCACGAGTGAAGGAAAAGGTAGTTTTACCTAGACCCATTTAATTCCTACACACCCCATCCCTCTCACCCCTACGGTCACCAACCCCCAACCACACAGGCCTCACCATCACACTTCACGCAACATGTCCCACAACCACAAATCAAGCCAGACGAGACCCTGAAAAGGGAACTATTCTATTTATTCACATGCACTATGCTACTGGCTTGGACCACCATAAGAATGTGAGTCACATCACTTACAGCAACTGGCAAATAGTGCTCTATTTTCTTTTTTTGTAAAACACTATTTTCTTCATGTATGAGTAAAGGTTTCTTTTCAGCACTGGTGCTGAATATATAGGATAGCAATGTATGACATTGTAATTCAATGCATGTTCCACCATTTCGCTCAAATTTTGCACAAAAGTCATTAATATATTCAATAAAATTATGGCCACATCCAGTGCCTATATTAGTTGTAAAAGGTAAATTTATCACTGTGCTTAATCAAGCAGAATGTCATGAAGACATTTGCAGCAGTAGAGGAATACTCCATGCATTCTTAACCTTGATATGAAATGGAGGTGAAAAGGGGAGGTGAACTCCTAAGGCAGTCTAGATAGCAGGAAACTCTCTTGTCTTTGCCTGGAGATGATTCCCAATTTCCTGACTGTCCAGCCACCAGGCTAGTCACTATACAACGCTGAAGACACTAACAGTGCATGTCATTCAGCCACAATATCGATTTCCATTAAGGGGGTATCTTGATTACTAGCCTGTTGGCAAGCTTGCAGCTGCATCTTTTCCTTCAGTTTGTTCGGAGGATACTCCTGCAGCACTTCCAGTCAGGCTACCTTGTCGCTGTCGGCGGAATGTTGGTGGTATAAGGTCAGCTGGTAGGGTTGGTGGTATCTTCTCACCAGCTTTAGCCATATCACACAAATGCATTGCCAATACAAATTCTTCACAAGACAACCGCCCATCTGAATCCATGTCTGCTAACGCCCTGTAAACAGAATGTTTCATATATTAACACTACACAAGTAAACAGGTATTAAAATTATCTGTTACACAAGCACCATAAACTTTTTTTTCCTGAACTACTGCAACTACACAGTTCAGAAACCATTGTAACTGACCAAAATTGCACTTCTGTCTACAGAAAGGGATGTACAAACATGTATGAATGAAAAACTGGTAATAACCAAAGGAACAAGGAACATGTTCTGTGAAAAGAAACATACAAGGCAGGCATATATTAGATTAATTCTGCCTTAATTCTATATAAATGGCTTTCATAACCAATAACGTGAAGGTCAATAGTGATAAGGCAATGGGCTGGAAGACCAGGGAACTATGCTTCCAGCCCTGACATAGGTACAGAGATTTTCCTTGAACACCATACCCGGACCAGTATGGGAACTATCAACCATCTCATACAACAATTATTGGGGGCTTCTCCAAGGGTAAAGTGGCTGAGGTATAAAGCTTCCTACTCACCTCCATCCAGTATCATCAGTAAGAATGTGTGGAGCTATCCTTCCACTCTACCATACAACTCATAGCATAATGCATTAAGTATAGGAACAACCTTACCTTCATGCAGAAATTATTGGTATCTTCAGGGGAATACATTTTTTATAAACAGGGGTAGTGAAAGATATGACAAAAGGGTCCGACATTACTAAACCGTGGTAAACGTACCTGGGGAAGTACAAGATTGTACAGAAAGCTGTATTGATAATGTTCTTTATACATAAAGCAGATATTACACACATTACAACGGGAACAGAATATGTAAAGTTGCAGTCATTATTCTTTGAGTAACTATAACTAATGCCATTTATTACACTCACCAAATCTGTGCTAGAATGGGCTGTGGAATTTGTGTTTGCACCATGACGTTACGGGCCTGAGGTCCTGACAGGAAACCAGACCGTGCCCGATCGGTTGTATTGAACAGCTGGGTGTATTTTAACTTTGACTGGTGAGGAACTGCCCATTCCTGAAGTGGAGAACCCACAGACAAACTGAAAGAAGAAGTGTACATATCTTGGAACAATAAATGACAAATGTTAATAATCAACAACATTAACACTCACAGTTGTAAAACACAGATGACAAAATCCCAGTCCTAGTAATCAGCTGCATAATGGAACAAGGGAGAGGTTACATTCATCTGGGACGTAATACCAGTAGACAGGTACCACTGTTACAAAGGAATTATAACATCATCATATTATCAGTCAAGTTCGATTGTTTCAAAGACACACAGAGATGAATTCCATTAAATCAAACTGTTACAGAGGGACCTGCTGCCTCCATCTCCAGCCCCACCTCTGTCCTAAAGATGTTTGAGATACAATGCAACACAAACATGATAATTCACACTGTTACAAAAAACTGATATTCCAGAAGGAAGGTTACTTTTGAATTAAAAATCTTCTTAGTCAAAACCTCTGTGTATCTGCACACATACTCTCACTTCACAGGTGCAAAAAATTAAATGTCCTGTAACCTATTAAAAAACTGATGAGAAGTTGATCTGTCAGCACTAATAAAAGGACACACCATTCACAAAATATGAAACCAGTTATGAAATGCCTGCAAGGCATAACAGTTCAGGCCCATTTGCTCTGTTATTATCCCAGTCTGTGAACACCTCCACTTCAGTCTGAACACAATCACACTTTCTGTTGGCCTCCTGGCACTGCCTTATGTCTTGCACTTACCACATGAAAGTTGAGATATTTTATTCCTTGTATTGCCCTTATAAATGGCAAGATACTGTCTTTCCTATACTTATCTCATAAATGACAAGATATTGCACTTTCTACTCTTGTTTCTAAAAGACAAGATGTTTAGATCATAACTTGTTTCTTAAGCCTCAGCTTGTACCTCACAGAGGACAGCAGCTGTCTCCATTGTAACAACCAATCACATAGACATACATAGGTCTTACTGTGTAGTGTCTGTTATTTTTGTTCAATTTTAATCAAAAGTGGAATGTATCAAATAATTTTAATAAAAAAACCCAAATATGAAATGCCACAAATATTCTTCCAGTCTGAGTCGAGCCATTCTGTGCAGAGAGATGAACAGATATTACCCTAGTAGTCACTGTTCGCTTTACAAATGTACTTGAAAACAACATATGGACACAACAGTAATCCAACTTTGTGAATAGCCCGCCAAGTCCTTTACTGACAGAACTGGCTTAAAATACAAAGTTAAATTTACTGTGTCAAAAGCTTTGTAGATCTGATACTCTTTTATGAATTCCACCCACATCATCAACCTCATTCATTCATTAGTATTCAGCCTTAAAGGCCGGGCTTGGCAGGAATCAGAGCCCAGTCATGTGACCGGTATGGCTCTGGCACATTGCATCCTGGGCAAGTTCTTGGGGGTAGTTTGCCATTGCTTTCCCCCCGCCTTTAGACGTTCCCACTTTAGCCGCCAGGTGCCTCCGTCCGCAACTACGTGAGAGATCCTAGCAGCGAAAGGTGGAACTGTGGGCTATCACCATGAAAACAAGAGTTTAAATGGTTTCGTGTACTCAGAGGTCAAGCAATAGCCAGGAAGAAACATGACCCAACTGCAAATAACACTTAAAATTATTAGAAAATTAAATTTATACTTCTCAAAACATGGAACTGAAACAAACAGCACTAAAATAACTTTTCATTTATCATATGTCATCCAATTATCACTGTTTAGGAGTAACAGAATATGCCTATCTGCTGTTCCCTGCCAATATAAAACAGACACCAATAACACGACTGTCAAAATTTTGTGAGACACATTGTAGTAATGTACCTATACAATGCAAAAAAGCTACAACAAATTTGCTCAGATTTTGTTTGTACTTACGGGGAATCAAGGGATGCTACTCTCTCTACAGCAGAAACAGGAGGTGATACAGTGGAAACTGGAATCAAGAATTCAGTTCAGTCTCTTTAAAGTAGTCTGAATGACAATGGAAAGATGTATTCCTATTTAACCCTTTGACGCCTAATGACGACTATATTGGTCGTACCGCACCGCTAACCTCTAAACGTTGCATTTTATATATTTATTCAACACATATAGGAACTGAATATTTTAAACATGGTATATACTCTCCGTTTTTTCCTCTTCAAAATGCAGTTTGTTTCATAAATCTAATGTATTTGGTTCCTGTATTGTTCACATTTTATATAGAGGTTGTGCTAAAATTAAAAAAATAATTCTGGCGCCAAAAGGTTAAGCACACATAACGTCAAATATGTTCTCTGCACTATTAAAAAACTATTGGTTTCAATGTCCAGTTATAAGGGAAATAAATTTACTGCCATAATGTTAATGACGTTACTGACATTACACTGCACATGGTCACACATTTTCAATGTATTTGATTATCATATCAAAAATATTTCAAAGGAACTCTTAGGTCTTAATGAATTTAGATGCAGTCCACACTAGCCATTCAGAGGCTTATGTCCTTGTAAAATCCAATGAACAGTGAAATAATGATTTGAAAAGTTAAGATCAAATGATAACACATGACAAGCAATGCACATTTAATATAATTCAATGTGTTCACATAGCCATTGTTGCTGTGGAAAAGCAATATGTATTACATAATCTGTGTGCGTGTTTGTAGCCTTAGTTATCCAACAGTGAAAGCACATGCACCATATTATATCGTCATCTGTGGCCATATGGTTCTACGAAATTTTCCCACATCACCTCACACACAGCACCATTCTAGGAAAAACGTTACTGAATATAAAATATGTGTTTTGATTTTCTTTACAAATTTGGTGAGAAACATTTCTCATTTAAGAAGAATTCAGCAAGATAGTATCACAAATGTACACAGGTCTTCATGTGAAGTACCTGTTATTCTTGTCAGATTTTAATCAAACAGATTTTCAAAAAAGACTCAAACATCAAATTTCATGAATATTTGTCCAGTGGGAGCCAATTTGTTCTGTGCAAACGGATGGACAGACAGACGGACAGAACAAAGGTAACACTTGCTTTTTCCAATTCTGTGAACATATGAAAAAAGGGGTTAGAACCAACAACACATAAAACGTGACAATATATAAATTAATGATTAATAAACAAATGCCCGAACATTCATGCTTGACTGACAGTGTCCAACGTTGTCAAGATGAATGAATGACACAGGGTGAATAATGGAAGTGGAGACAGGCATATTCCTGTCTTTTTATAACAGTAAACTGACAGGATCCTTACGAACAGACACTACATGTTCACAAAAATAACACATTGAAGAACCTCATAAGTGGCAATAACCAACTACATGATCAAAGCATAAACGCCATGGAAGTGAATTAAGAAAGCCAAAAAACTTGTACATGTACAGGATAAAGTCAACAAAGAGAATATGAAGGGCCAAACTAAAACTAAACTAAACTCCGTGGCTTTTAGTCCGCGAGCGAACCATACCGACAGAGCGGCCGCCGCCGGTAGGCGAAGTTAGTGCCAACTTTTGCGGATAAAGGGGTGTCACGTGGTTAG
>Ga0123355_10006277_pt1 | contig 17570 bp, 13 predicted proteins | sample TergutEmb28metaG_3_FD_89872 | JGI IMG/M metagenome (GOLD analysis project Ga0123355, IMG submission 89872) | Embiratermes neotenicus P1 segment gut microbial communities from Petit-Saut dam, French Guiana - Emb289 P1 | ecosystem: Host-associated > Arthropoda: Insects > Digestive system > Gut ...
CACCTGTTCCCATCCCGAACACAGCAGTTAAGCATTGTAGAGCCGACGATAGTATCACTAGATGCCAAAATAGGACGTTGCCAGACTATTCTCTTAATTTATTAATTGTTTGCCTAAATAGCTCAGTTGGTTAGAGCACTTGACTGTTAATCAAGGGGTCCTAGGTTCGAGTCCTAGTTTGGGCGCCAATTTATCCATAATAAGAATATTTGGAAAAATGTCATCCTGGCCCGTTGGTGAAGCGGTTTAACACACATGCCTTTCACGCATGCATACATGGGTTCGAATCCCATACGGGTCACCATTTGAATTTACAAGGACATTTTCTGGATGTTCTTTTTTTCTTTTAAAGAAACAAACGTTTTTTCCTACTAAGCTTTCCTAAAATTAGTATTAAAAATATTATAGCGCATTATGTGCGATAACTACTTTTATAGAATATTGATAAAGGAAGCAAGGCGCAATATTTGTTCATCAAATATGATACATAGTCAGATTATTGGAATAATCTTTAAAGACTACAAAGAATTTGATAAAATAATGTTTCTTACATTGTTTGAGAGTTTGATTAGGGAAAAGAAAGATTTAACTGACACTTAATATTTTCCCCTCATTATATGCAATAATAAAATCTTTAAATGAAAGAAAAAAAGATTGAAAAATCAGGTTTTACTGATAATTTTGTTGAGTTGTTAGAAAACAATTTAAGTTGTTTAGTTGTTTTGTTAAGTTGTTGTCGAATTATTTAAGTTGTTTACTTGTTTTTCTTGATTTTCAACGTTTTTTATGTTATTATATCTTTAAGAATTTAATTATGGAGGTATTTTATGACTAGCGAAGCTTTGAGAGATTTGATTCTTAAAACTCAGAAAGAAAAAAGTGAATGTCAAAATCTAGAATGCAAAGCAGCTGCCAAAGGGCCTCCTAAAAGACTTTTTGATACTCTTTCAAGTTTTTCTAATCAAGATTGTGGTGGTGTTATTCTTTTTGGTATAGATGAAGAGAAGGACTTTTCTTTAGTAGGTGTTTATGATGCACACGATTTACAGGCTCAAGTTGTTGAGCAATGCAAACAAATGGAACCAGTTGTTCGCCCACTATTTACCTTAGTAAATATAGACGATAAAATTATAGTTTCAGCTGAAATAGCGGGAATCGAAATCACTGAACGTCCGTGTTTTTATAAAGGGGTTGGGAGACTAAAAGGTGCATATGTTCGTAGTGGTGACGCCGACTCATTAATGACTGAATACAAGGTTTACAGTTTTGAAGCATATAGGAAAAACACACAAGAGGATATAAGAATTATTGAAAGAGCAGAATTAGCAGATTTAGATTCTGTTTTGCTGGATAATTATTTAATAAAATTAAGATTAGCTAAACCGAAATTTACAAGTATGCCACTTGAAGATATTTTGAAATTACAAGGCATTGCGATAAATGGCAAACCAACAATAGCTGGATTGATGTTGTTCGGTAAATTTCCGCAAGCTTTTTTTCCACAATTAGCTATTACAGCGATGTTTGCTAATGGTAATGATGCTTTTGAATATACAGGCGATACTCGCTTTATTGATAATCAAAGGATTGAAGGCACGATACCTGAAATGCTCGATGTTGCACTTGCTTTTGTTCGCCGGAATATGAAGATTTCAACAATTGTAGATTCTCAAACAGCAAAAAGAAAAGATAGGGAAGAATATCCGCTTGTTGCGATTAGAGAGATTATTTTAAATAGCCTTGTGCATCGTGATTATAGCATTCACACGACAGCTTCTCCGGTACGACTTATTATGTATCGCGATCGCTTGGAACTAGAAAATCCTGGTGGATTATATGGCAGAATGACTATTGATGAACTTGGAAAAAAGGCAGCTGATACAAGAAATGAATTTATCGCACTTATTTTAGAAGTCCTAATTGGTAGTGAAAATCGTTTTACCGGAATACCAACCGTTCGTGGCATTATGAAGGAAAATGATTTGCCAGAGCCGGAGTTCAGCGATAAAAGAGGGCAATTCAAGGTGGTTTTGCGCAACAGTATAACAACTACGCGAGAAAATGATTTAATCGCTTTCTGCCGGATACCTAGGACGCGAAATGAAATAGCAAAATATCTAAATGTATCCACACAAGCATATGCTATGTCAAAACATATTCAACCATTGATAGATCAAGATATTTTGAAAATGACGATTCCTCAAACCCCAAAAAGTCCAAAACAACAATACTATTCCAAAAAATAAAATAATTGAAAAGTCAATTATTTTGATTTTACGATTAGTTAATTTGATTCACACAAGTTTGTTTAATAAAATTAAAGCCTAGAATAATTCTAGCTTTTATTTTGTCGAACGATTTTTATCTGTCGAATGTTGTAATTGTTTGCTAAAGGTGATATAATTATAAAAGTTTATTTTGAAAGAGATGATATTATGATTAAAAAGGTAGCAGAGGTGTATTCATGGAGCTTCATTGATTTTTTAAGAAGACAAAAAGGACAATCTTTATTTAAATAAGGTCTTTATTCCTTTAGCTAATTGGAATTTGGAAAATAATATTCAGATGAAGTTTTATATCGAAAATTTATTTAGATTACGATTAATTGATACGGATAATCTTAGATTTATACCAGAGACACTTAGGCCAAGATTAGAAGAATCTATAAAAAAACATCCCTTTCACAAAAAAATGCTAGAAGACTATTCAAGCGTAACGTCAATATTTCTACCATGGCACTTTACTAATTTTGGTGCAATCTTTATGGAAATAGTAAAATAAAATTAACTCAACTAGCGAAAGCCAACTTTTTAGTACAAAATCATAAGTCGACTATCTATTTTGTACGAAAAATTTGCATTAATATTTTTTTTGTTATATAATAATATTGGTGATTAAAATGATAAAAAGAACTATCAAAAAGCAAATTCTAGAAAAAATGGAACTATTTCCAGTTATAGTTATAACTGGTCCAAGACAAGTTGGCAAATCAACTTTAGTAGTCGAAATTGCCAAAGAAAAAAAATATAAATATATAACTTTAGATAGTTTAGAAGAACGAAAGCTTGCACTGCAGGATCCTAAGTTTTTTATTGAATCAAAAGGTTATCCATTAATCATTGATGAAATCCAATATGCACCTGTATTGCTGGAAATCATTGAAAGTATTGTTAATAAATATCGCATAAAAAACCTACAATCAAATGGATTGTTTATTTTAACCGGATCACAGACCTTTCAGATGATGAGAGGAGTAACACAATCATTAGCCGGCAGAGCGACAATTATAAACATGCCAAATTTAAGCAATAATGAAATTAGAGAAAAAAAAGAACGGCCTTTTTTGCCACTTCTAAATAATCATGTGGATGCTGAAATAGAAAAAATTAGTGTTGATGATATATTCCAAAAGATAGTCAAAGGATTTTATCCGGAAATATATAAAAACAGAAATATGGATGCATATAGTTTTTATTCAGCGTATATTTCAACTTATGTTGATCGGGACATTTCAGAAATAATTAATATTAAGAATAAGACTCGTTTCCATGATTTCTTAATGCTTTTATCATCATTGACGGGGCAAGAATTAGTCTATGAATCATTGTCAAAAAATTTAGGAATTTCGGTAGTTACTATTAAAGAATGGATTTCGGCTTTAGAAACAAGCGAACTAATCTATTTGTTAAAGCCATACAATGAATTGTCGATAACCAAAAGAATAGTTAAGCGCTCAAAAATATATTTTACCGACACAGGTCTTGCCTGTCATCTAATGAAAATATATGATTATAAAAATCTTATGGTAAGTCGATTTGCTGGACAGTTATTTGAGACATATGTTTTTAATGAGTTACGAAAAGGATATTTAAATAATGGTTATCCATTAGATATATATTATTATCGCGATAATCACCAAAACGAAATTGATTTTATTTTATTAAATAGCGGGTCATTACATTTTATCGAATGCAAAAAGGGAATGTTGTTTGATTTAAAAGATGTTAAGGCCTTTAATTGTTTATCAGAAACTAAGTATAAAATCGGCGAATCGGGAATAATTTGTTTAACAGATAAGGTTTACTCTTTGAAAAAAGATATACACGTTTTTCCGGTTTTATTAATTTAAAGAAGGGGTTATTTATGAAAAAAATTTTAGAAAAAACAAATAAAGACAAACTAATAGCTTTTATTGAAGAGTATGCTAAACGCAATAATCATTTTGCCAATGCTCTTCTTGTGTATTTTGCTGAACCGGATTTTGAGTTAGAAATTTCTAAAATTAAAACTAGCATTAAAATAGCCTTTCTGGAAGCTTCAGAAGATGATTGGGGAGATTGGAACATTGATTTTAGTGATATTTACGATGAAGTGAGTGTGCGGATTAATCAAGGTCATTTTCACCTTGCTTTTGCTGAAATTGGAGCGTTATATCGAAAAGTGATGGAAAATTATTGGGATTATGATTTAGAAACAGAAGCCGAAGAATGCTTAAATATTATAAAGGAGATTGCGAACAAAATACAGGAAGAAGAAACTCAAAAACTTATTTTCAGAAAGTGTATTGAATTACTTGATGTTAGCGAAAATGCAGATATTTTAGAAGCCGCAGTAAAAGTTGTTACTATAGATAATCGCCAGGAATTTGAAGAAATCTTGAATCGGCTTGATGATGACCATTCACAGGAACAGTATAAGATGATTCGTCTAGAATTTATCAATAAATTTCAAGATGAAGAAGCCGCAATAAATTTTATTGAAGATAACCTGATGTTTCCAAAAATAAGAGAAATAGCTTTTGAAAGGGCATTAAAGGCTCAAAAATTTGAGAAAGCAATATTGCTTTGTATTGATGCATTATCACTTGAGGAAAAATCTTTTGGAATTTCTCAATGGCTTTATAAATTATTTTTTGTTTATGAAACATTAGAAAATTATTCAGAAATGATTCATACTGCCGAAAAAATACTTTTCTTAGGAGATATAAAATTTTTTGATATTTTAAAAGCAATTTTTATCAAGCAAAAACTTTGGGAAAGTGTTCAAACAGACCTTTTAAAAAAATGCAAAGAAAAATTATATTATACAAATTACATGAAGATTTTAAATAATGAAGAAAAGCATACGTTATTATTAGAAGCACTTATGGAAAATGACGATCAAATTTATGAATATGGAGGAAGCGTACTTACTAATAAATATCCAGACGAAATTTGTGCACTATTTATTAATCAAATAAATAAAACGGCCGATAATGCTTCTAGCCGTAGTTCTTACTCTTGGGTTTGTGAGAAAATTGAAATATTTGTACAAGCAGGCTTTCAAGAGAAAGGTGTTGAATTAGTTAAAACACTTAAGACTAAGTATAGTCGAAGATCAGCTTTCGTCAATGAATTACAGAAACTAGAAAAAAGGATTATGCCGACGATTTCTCCTTTTTAGGACGTTCGTTTTCGTTAAAACCTTTAGATATCATCGCAATACTTAAAGTCTCTGACCATCTGAAGCAATTAACTAACATTGAAAAAACAGGCTTTAGTGAGATAACCCTAACCTTAACTCCTCGTACTTTAAAGGCTAATCTGGCGTTTTTATATTCTTGTCTGATATAAGGAAGAAGATTAACTGCACAAAGCATTCCATAAGCAAATTTACGTGGAAGTTTTGCTTTCTTGTGTAATGACTTGGCTAACTCAAAAAAGTCTGTTGTTAAGACAAATAAAAGGCTTAGACTAGCAAACGCCACAAGTCTCGTTGACATGTTAAGACCGGTTTGATTAGCTGCGCCTAAAATTCCTGTGCTATCGCCAGGGTCACCGAATCGCAATCCGGTCATATAAAGTCCAAAAGCAAGAATTGATACAGGTATCAGGAGCTTTAAAGCTTTTAACCAAACTCTAGGTTTGGTTCCAATTAAAAATAAAAAAATACAACTGGTAAATACACCAATATTTAACCACATTAAGCGTGTAAACATAAAAACAAATGAAAAAATAATTACAAAGGCAAACTTAAAAAAAGGATCAATTTTGGCAATCAAATTACTCATGTGTTTCACGCTCCTTCAAATTTATCACTTTATGAGAGAATTTTTCTGCGACATGCTCATTATGAGTTGAAAAGATAATTGTTAGTCCCGCCTGCGCTTTTTCAAGAAGCAAATCCATTATTGCGCAGATATTTTCATAATCTTGTCCATAAGTTGGTTCATCCAAAAGTAATATTTCCTGTTCACCAGCAATCATTGACAATACCGCCAGACGTCTTTGTTGGCCTTGACTTAACATATAAGGGGAATATTTTTTATATTTTTCTAAACCAAAAATTTTTAATAGTGCCAAGGTTTTTTCCGCTTTAGCTTCTTTATCTAAATTTTTATGCCAGCGATTAACACTAAACATAATCTCATCAAAGACATTTAAAGCTAAAAATTGATTAGATGGATTTTGAAAGACAATGCCACATCGGGAAAAGACTTGTTTTTTTCTTATTTTTTTTAATTCTTTTCCAAGATAATTAATACTGCCTTTATATTTATTTTGTTTAATTAAAGTTTTGAAGAATGTTGTTTTTCCACAACCGCTTTTTCCAACGATTGCGGTAATACTACCTTTTTCAAATTGCATATCAGGATAATGAATATTTTTTACGGATAAATTTTCAACTTTTAATATAGTAGTCCCTGTTTGGCTAAGTTTTGGCAAGGTATTAAAAGTCTGATGAAAAGAGCCGTCTATTGATAATATATTATCATAATAACCGTCCCAAAGTTCTAAGTTATGATCGATCGCTAGAACAGTAAGATTTAGTTTTTTGATAATACTTATTATTTCTTTACTTGATTGTGTATCAATATTAGCAAAAGCCTCATCAAGGATAAGGCACTTTGATTTTAAGGCTAAAATACAACACAAAGCACACTTTTGTTTTTCGCCACCGGACATTGAGAAAAAGCTTCTTTTTAAAAGATGAGGTATGCCGATGGCATTAGCTACATCATTAGTAATTTCCGGAATTAAATCTTCTGGTGTTTTAATATTTTCTAAACAAAAGTATAATTCATTTTCTAAATTACTCATGCAAAATTGCAAATCAGGATTTTGAAACATCATGGCTACATATTTAACTCGTTGACCAGGAGTAAGTGTTTTAATATTAATTAGCTCATTATCATCAATAAAAATTTCTCCAGAAGCTAAAATCCCACCATTTTCAGGATATAGACCGGCTAAGATATAAGCTAAAGTTGATTTACCTGATCCGCTTTTTCCGGCTAAAATTGTTATCTGATTTTTAGGAACTGTAAAATCAAAGTTCTCTAAAATAGTTCTTGTAGAATTTTTAAAGTATTTGAAAGTAATATTTTTAGCGCTAATCATCGAGATTATCTTCGCTAATTTCTCCAATAGGATAAGCTTTTAAAACTCCCGCTTTGGCTAGTTTATCAGCTAATAATTTAGAAATCACTCCGCTTATAATTAAAACACTTATCAATCTAAGAATGAAACGTACCGCAAGAATATCAAAAGAAAGTCCGGATAATAAGTCTCGATACCAAGCTAAGATAAAACTCGCAACAGTTGCGCCAAAGGCCGCAAGCAGCATAGTTTTCCAATTATATTTTTTATATCTGAATAACGCAAAAGCAATTTCAGCGCCAAGTCCTTGAACTAAACCAGAAATAAAGACAGTTGAAGAAAAAGTACTAGCCATAAATACTTGAACTAATCCGGTCAAACCGCCAACAACAATCGCTACTCCAGGTTTACGCATAATATATGGTCCCAAAACCGCTGACATAGTGAAAAGACCAAAAGCAATATCAAAAGGCAAATCCGCAATCCCAAACCAACCGCCAACAAGTACTATAGGAATAAGGACAAAATGGACAATAGGGAAGATAATAAGCGCAAACATAACCCCTAGAAGACTTACTAAAATTATATCCTTTAATTTCCATGCCTGTAGATTCCAAAAATGTTCTTTTTCCTGATTTTCAATTATTTCTTTCATAAAATATTCCCCCTCAAAATTTAGTCGGACTGTTTACCGACAATGTAACTTGTAAAGCAAAGTGTTTAATTTCTTCAGCATAAAGCAGAAGATCATTAAAATAATAAAATAGTTTATTAATATCGCCTAAGAGTTCAGTTGCGTAGTGAGATATCTCTTTAAAAACGCCATGCTTTCTGGCTAAATCTATCGCAAACTCTATGTGCTTCATGTAATCAATTGTTCCTAATGGATAAAAAGCAATCTTAGCTAATACTTCAAATGATTTAGTTGTAGGATTAAGTAAGATATTATCTTTAGCTATAAAACTATCAAGAGAAGTATAATTAGGACAACCTTTGGAAAAAGTAGCTTCCATAGTTATATGAGTTTTTCCATCATTGATATTAATAAAACAAGCTTTGAGTGCATCTGTAACGTGGATAAGTTTTCCACGATAGGTTGTGGATAACTTATCTGATTTAACCCAGATTTTATCTGTGTTAAGATTTTTTAGCGCTTTTAGAATCATATTAGCATAATCATCATTCATAACAGCTAGTGAAAAACGGCAACCAATAATTTCTTCATTCATAAATTCTCTCCTTTTTGGGGCAATAAAAAACCTTTTCTGACGAATGCCGCAAGAAAAGGATTATTTTTAATAATTTTCCCTACGTTGGCATTACCCATATCAGGTGCGGTCAGTATCTTACGGATACTATCTCAGCCAGCAATTACCAGCCCCCAAAATATTCAGTTGAAAGCATTATATACTAAATTTTGCAGTTTGTCAACTTGTTTTTATATTTTAAAGCAAATTCGCGTCTAAAGAGAATGAGTTTATAATATTACATTAAAAGATAAAGGAGAAGCAAGATTTTGGAAATAAACTAAAGCAATTAAGAAACAAAAATAATGAAATATTAGCAAAAAATACTTACTTGTGATAAAATATTCAATTATAAATTCAGAAAGCAGGTTTTTTTTATGAAATTAATTCTTCCAACTAACGAACATAAAGAAAGAGCTTGGGAATATCGTAAGGAATTTCTTGACTGTGAAGAGACAATTCATGGCAGCTCAAGTATAGCTCATTTTTCAGATTATGAAAGCTGGCTTGAAAAAACATTAAAGATAAGATGCGAGGCAGCTGACTATAATTTAGTTAATGCGGATACCTATTTTGCGTTGATTAATGATGAAATAGTTGGAATGATTCAAATCAGACATAAATTAAATGATTATCTGTTAAAATTTGGAGGTCATATTGGCTACAGTATCAGACCAAAAGAGCGAAAAAAAGGATATGCGACTAAAATGCTAAAACTTGCTTTAGAGGAATGCCGTAAGCTAGGAATAAAGAAAGTTTTGATAACTTGTAATAAAGATAATCCGGCATCAGAAAGAACTATAATTAAAAATGGCGGAGTTTTTGAAGATGAGATAACTGAAGACAATGGTAATATTATTTTGCGCTACTGGATAACTATATGACTAAAAATTACATTGAAACCGAGAATTTAATTCTTAGAAAAGCAGTAAAAGAAGATGCTTTTAATCTCTTTAATAATTTTTGGCTACACGAAGTAACAGCTAGATATATGCTTTGGCCACCAATTAAAACCTTAGAAGAAGCAATTGCTCGAATTGAAAGAACCATTGAACATCAAAAAAATGGAACTGCCTTTTGTGTATGTTTGAAATCAACAAATGAAGCGATTGGGCTGGCAGGTGTTAAAGTACTGGAAGACAAAAGTGTTGAAGATGCCGGTGTTGGCGTTGGACCGAAATTCACAGGAAAAGGCTATGGAACAGAAATTACAAAAGCCCTAGTAGATTTTTCTTTTGAAATCTTAAAAGCAAAAGTTGTGCGCTTTGGTTGTTGCGAAGAAAACGAAAGAAGTGCCAAAATGATTCTTAAGTGTGGATTTAAGTATCAATCGCTTTCTGAAGAGATGGAAAGAAAATGGGACGGAAAAATTTATCGCATAAAAACATTCTCGATGACTATAGATGAGTGGCAGAAAATAAAATAATTTTTAACTTTTAAAGATAAAAAAATGCTTTAGTTGGAGTATAAACCAATGAATAAACAACAGCTTTAATTAAACCACAAAAGCTATCGCAAGATTCAAATTTTGTTGTAATACGGCTAAAATTAGCCTAAACGCATCATTTAATCTAAAAATGATATGTTTAAATATGTAAGCGACTTTCATATATATTTTTTCTTGACATTTTAACTTCAACATACTATAATTGAAGTACGCATTTTTTGAGATAGCAATTCTTGCCTATTAACAAAAAAAATGCTTCAAACCCTCATGTTTTTGACTGTAATGTTTATTACCCCCTTTACGGAGGTTTATTTTTTCTAGTAAGGAGAATTTATTATGTTTAAATCAATTGTCAAACGCGACGGCCGTACACAATCTTTCGGCGAAGCAAAAATCACAGATGCTATATTTAAGTGCTTAGAATCTGTAGGAGAACCAGACAGACAAGTAGCTTTAGAACTTACTGTTGAGGTCATAAAGAAAATAAAAAACGATTTTAAAGATACTTCTTTTAGCGTTGAAGATGTTCAGGATATGGTTGAAACAGTTTTAATTGAAAAAGGTTATGCTAAAGCAGCTAAGGCTTTTATTCTTTATCGTGATAATCGCTCCCGCATGAGAGAAGCGAAAAGTGACCTTATGGACGCTGTTTCTGAAATCTTGCAAATCACAAACCGTGAAAATGCGAATATCGGTAATTCGCCTTCCGCAAAAGTTTTACAGATTTCGGAAATTGCTTCTAAAAATTATTACATTAAACGCCTGATTCCGGATAAAGAAGCTAAAGCACACCTAAGTGGTGATATCTACATTCACGATCTTTCCTGGTATGGAAAAACTTTGACATGTCTTCAAATTCCTTTAGATCGTCTTTTGAGGGAGGGCTTTAATAATGGGCATGGCTATATCAGATCGCCAAAAGGCATCAAAACGGCAGCCGCTTTAGCTGCGATTATCTTACAAAGCAATCAAAATGATATGCATGGCGGGCAGTCTTATGGCTATTTTGACCGCGACATGGCTCCTTATGTCGAGGCCGAAAGAAAACGTCAGGAGAAGCTGATAAAACAAGAATTAGAATATCTTGGATTAAAGCCGGACAGCAAGAAATTTAAAGAATTAGTTACTAAAAGGACTAAAGAAGAAACTTATCAGGCAATGGAAGGTTTTATTTATAATCTTAACACAATGCATTCCAGAGCCGGAGCACAAGTACCTTTTTCCAGTATAAATCTGGGAACCGATACAACAGAAGCAGGAAGAGTTGTGACAGAGTGCTTATTAAAAGCATATGAAAAAGGTCTTGGTCGTGGAGAAACACCGATATTTCCAAATATTTGTTTTAAATTAAAAGAAGATGTTAACTTTGAAGAAGGCGATCCAAACTACGATTTATTTAAACTCAGTATGCAAGTTGCCTGTAAGAGATTATTTCCAAATTTTTCTTTCCAAGATTCCAGCTTTAATAAACCTTTCGCTAAAGAAGAAGTTGCCTATATGGGGTGCCGGACAAGAGTTATGTCTAACTGTAATGGACCTGAAGTAACTAATTCAAGAGGAAATCTATCTTTTACCTCAATTAATCTGCCACGTTTGGCACTTAAATCAGAAAAAGATTTAGCGATGTTCTGGCGTTTACTTGATGAAATGATTGAACTGGCGATTGAGCAGTTATTAACTCGCTATGATGTGCAAAAAATGCTAAAAGTCAAAGATTTTCCATTTTTAATGGAACAAAAACTTTATGTTGGCAGCGAAAATTTAAATCCGGAAGATACTATTGAAGAAGCAATTAAACATGGAACTCTGAGTATTGGTTTTATTGGTTTAGCGGAATGTTTATATGCTTTGACTGGAAGTCATCACGGAGCTAGTCAGGAATCACAAGCTTTAGGTATATCTATTATTGGTCATATGCGCAGACGCTGTGACGAAGCTACTAAAAAATATGGACTTAACTTCTCATTACTTGCGACACCGGCAGAACAATTAGCCGGAAAGTTTATTAAACTTGATAAAGAGCAGTTTGGGATTGTTACTGGTGTAACAGATAAAATTTGGTATACTAATTCATTCCATGTTCCGGTAGAATATGATATTAATGCTTTAGATAAAATTAGTTTAGAGGGAGCGTATCATAAATTCTGTAATGCCGGTCATATCTCTTATATCGAGTTACCATCAGCGCCAGAACATAACATTGAAGCTTTCGAAACTTTAATAAAAGCAATGGCACAGGCTGATATGGGCTATGCAGCGATTAATTTCCCGGTTGATATTTGTTTATCATGTGGACTGAATGCAGCTATTTCTGAAAAGAAATGTCCAATCTGTAGTTCAGAGAAGATTAGCAGAGTGCGCAGAATCACTGGTTATTTATCAACGCTTAATCGCTTTAATGAAAGTAAACTTGCGGAAGTAAAAAACCGTAAAACTCACGAATAGTTATGCGAGTTAGTGGTATTGTATCTGAAAGTATTGTTGACGGACCTGGCATCAGGTTCGTCATTTTTACCCAAGGCTGTCCTCATTCTTGTGTAGAGTGTCATAACCATCAGACTTGGGATTCTAATGGCGGTAAAGAAATTACGGTAAAAGAATTAAAAAGACAACTGCGGAATAAAAAGAATATCCGTGGTGTAACTTTTTCCGGCGGCGAGCCTTTTTTACAAGCAGAAGAACTAGCTGAGCTAGCTGAATTTATTAAATTGCAAGGCTGGGATATCTTTACATATACAGGTTTCACTTATGAAGAACTAATTAAATCTAAAGATGAAAATATCCAAAAACTTCTCTACTTAAGCGATTTTTTGGTTGACGGACCTTTTATTATAAATTTAAAAGATATTCGTCTTAAGTTTCGCGGCTCTTCTAATCAAAGAATAATTGATCTTAATGAAAGCCGGGCAAAAGGAAAAATAATTGTTTGGGGAAACGAATAATTTCTTGAATAATATTTGATAATTTTTATATAATTATAGAGTAAGAAAAACAAAGATTCTGTTAATAGCAATAAAAGATGAAAAAAAAGCTAAATTTGTGTTGACAATAACTTTAAATATGCTATAATATTAAGGCGGTTTGATTGCGACAGAATTTTTCGGGAAGTAGCTTAGCTTGGTAGAGCGCCTGGTTTGGGACCAGGAGGTCGCAGGTTCAAATCCTGTCTTCCCGACCACCTTGCAGGTGTAGTTTAATGGTAGAACTTCAGCCTTCCAAGCTGACTGTGTGAGTTCGATTCTCATCACCTGCTCCAACTTAAATATAAACAAGCGGACGTAGTTTAATGGTAGAACTCCAGCTTGCCATGCTGAGAGTGTGAGTTCGATTCTCATCGTCCGCTCCAAAAATATCTTGTATTAGTTCTCCCAAAAAGGGCTGAAATCAATAAAAATCCACTGATTCGGTGGATTTTTTTACCTTTCAAGGTTGATTTTTATTAAAGAAGTGGTATCAATAATATATTAGACCCTAAAAGTTATAGGGCGATAGGAAAGGAGCGAACTCTCTCCCCTTAGACTACCTAAACAGTGTAAGAGCTTTCAATATAGATATTAATCTGTAAAACTACGGACTTATGAAACTTAATGTAAGTAAAAGGAAAAGAATGAATTTTATCAAAATATTCAAGAGGCGTTTTGCCTTCTTCAGAGAACTGAACTTTAAGATGTACTTCAGATTCACAATAATTAATAAGCTAAATAATTTTCTAAAATCAGTAATTGATACACAAAATAAGGTGAAATCAAGAAAACAAAAATAAAGCTACTTTGATAAAAAATCAAGGTAGTTTTTTATTAAGAAAGCAAAATAATACTGGCAATTAAATTCATTATATAATATAATATTAATAAGATAGCGATTTAAAAATTAATAAAATCTAAAGAAAGATGGGGGATAAGGTGTATAAGAAATTTTTTAATTTGAGAGTACTCATTATTATGATGACTAGCCTTTTAGTACTTGTTGGATGTAGAAACAATGATATCGTTTTTTTTGATTCAAGTATTCAAAGTGATTCAGTGCAAGAAGGAAACTATCTTTTGACTCATAAAAGTTTAAGAGAAGAAGAACGTATATTTTTCTCAAGGGTGGGCTGTTCTTTTGGCTCTTCTGTATCTCAGCCTGACTTTAGATGGGAAACAGAGGTTAAAATTGCGGGAAGTCAGTTTAAATTCGGACTTAATAGAAATCCATTAATATATTATTTTGTCCGTCTGGAAAATTATTATAGAGGCGAAAATGACAGAGGTGGTATTGTGTATTTTTCATTTGAAGGAAATATATTGAATGTGCGGTTGACAACCTCAGAATCATCTAATGTGCGTAATCTTCAGTTTGAACTACAAGAAGATTCTTAATGCAAAAGACAGAGCTATAAAGAATGATTAAGTCAACAAATTTATAGGAGAAACTTATATGAGATTGAAAAGAACCAAAAATAGCATTTTAAAGTTGCCAATATTATGCAGTTTATTAGTTCTGCTAATATTTGTGCTAAGTGGACTATTTTCTGCTGATGCAAAAATTGAAAACAATCCAAATGATAGTAAACAAGTTAATGGCGCATCGTTTATAAGAACTGGACGCGTAGAAGTTAGTCCGAAAAGTTCAAATATAGCTAATTTAGTTAATAAATCAAATGATTATACAATTAGCGATGTTCGTGAAATATTAGAAGCAAAGGGCCTTTATGAATATATGAGAGTCCATAATGAATTTGCTGGTGTTGATACTTATGATGTTTCAGAAGAACATGTGGAGGGCTATTTTACTTCCCGCGGTAATCAATTGTCTCAAACTACTCAATCTTATAATTATACTCTTTTAAGAGAGGGCAATGGTCCAAATAATAGCATTGTAGTTGTAATTATGGGAGATGGTTTTACACTGGAACAGCAAGGAACTCCTGAAATTGTAGGGTCATTCTTATATCATGCATACCAAGTAATGCAAACAATGATAAATACACATCCATTTACTGAGTTTAGTCATTGGTTTAGAGTCTATGCACTCCACACAATTTCTGAGGAGTCCGGAATATCAGGAGATCACTATATAAATGAAGAAATTGGGAATGGTCCAAATAGAAATACCTATTTTAATACTAGATTTAGTGCGCCTTCTCATATTGGAATGCCAGTTTTAAGAAGAAATCATGCAAGAAGTATTGCAAGAACATTAAACAATAATGTTGCAATGATGCAAATTATCGCAAACTCACATTACAATAGTCACGGGGGAAGAGCCTGGTTTGGTAGTTATACACATGGACTATCAAGAAGACTTGCGTTGACTTCCACTTGGAATTTACCTAGTAATTATTGGGATCGTGGATGGCATGGAACTTTTATTCATGAATTTGGGCATGCATTTGGACAATTAAATGATGAGCATGGTGGTGCTAACTGGCGCAGAGAACTTTCTGCAAATACCACAAGAAACGGTAATCCAGATACAGTAAAATGGCAACATTTTCGCGGTTATGGCAGAGTGTTGGAAATTCCACGTTCTATTGGCAATGGATGGTATGTTCCAGCAGCAGATATATATGGTGATTCGTGTATTATGGCAGCGTCATGGTCAAGTAATCAATTTAGTGCTGTAGCCGCTTCTGAATTGACACGAAGGTTAGCATATATTACTGGGGAGTCATTTTTTGGTAAAAATTTAAATGGAAATAATAATCCAATTCCGCAAATTAGGCATTTTACTGCTCCACAACATGCGAATAGAATTCTACCCTATGCATTTCATGGTAATACGAATCTTGAAACAATCAGAATTCATTCTAATGTTGAACACATCCATCGTTTTGCATTCATAGGAACAAGAAGTCTTATAGAGATTACTAATTACAGGGTCATTCCTCAAGCGATTGATGATACAACTTTTGCAGGTCTAAATCGCTCAAACATTGTGGTTCGAATCCCAGTTGGAACATATCAGGCTTATCGAAATGCAGGTTGGACAGGTTTTAATTTAGAAGAAATGTTTTTCCAATTTAATTCGGTATGGGGAAATGAAAACGTAGAAATTAGTGTAACTCCTGGAGTCGTTTTGTCAGGCAATATTATAATTCCTTCAACAGTCATAATTAGAGGCGTACCTCATGATGTCATTAAGATTGCAGCACACGGATTTTCGAATCAAGCAGATATTACGAGTATTAATATACCCAATAGTATAGTAATCATAGGTTTATCAGCTTTTGATGGGAATACTAATTTAAGAAATGTGATTATTTCGGAAACTGATAGCCGTCTTGAGGAAATAGGTAACTCTGCATTCAGAAATACAACATTAACTGAGTTTACTATACCACGACATGTAACAAGAATCGGCACATCAGCGTTTGAAAGAGCAAACTTAAGTGAAATTACTATACCTAGTAATGTGATAAGTGTTGAAGCAAATGCATTCTCTATGAATGCCCCTGGATTTGGAATAAAATGGGAGTATAATCAAAATCTTTTATTACCGGCCGATCATAGAACTTACTTAACAGAAGTTATTATTGATTATGGTATAACAGAAATTAGCTCTCACGCTTTTCAGTTTGCATTTAGGCTTACACATATAGAAATACCGAGTACTGTTAGATGGATAGGCGCCAACGCATTTGATAGTGCGATCAATTTAAGAAGTATTGTGTTTACTAATGATAGCAGATTAGAAGGTATAGGTTTTGAAGCTTTCAGAAACTGTGAAAGTCTAACACATATTGAAATACCTAGATTAGTTAGAGATATAGGAGAGAGGGCATTTGAAGGTAGTACCAGATTAACATCAGTAAACTTTCATCCAGAGAGTCATTTAAGAGACATTTGGGCACATGCTTTTGAAAGAACAGGAATAATTACAATAACTATTCCGCAAGCTGTTTTAGAAATTGGCGATTTTGCATTTAGGAATGCTTCGAATTTAAGAAGTGTATATATTCTAAGAACAGCTAATCAAGGCATTACAAGAGCAGGACGGTTTATTTTTGAAGGCGCCCATCCCAATTTAATAATTAATACACCAGACGATGTCAGCTATAGTGTATATGCTCAAGCACTTAATTGGCATCATTATCGAAATAGAATGGTAAGACCGGCAATTCATTTAGAATTAAACCAAACGAGGATTATCACATCTGACTTAATTTCGGGAAGCAGGGAATTCACATTCTTTAATAATACTCCGAGGTTTGTTAGAATTGTACTATCAGGTGGAGTAATGCCTTGGGAACAAATGATAGTTGTTCGTAATGTCTGGGGTCCGATGGAAGTGCTTGACGGAATGGGTATGGCAGAGACTTCAATGTTCTCGACTGAAGTTACTGTTTTTTTACCGCATGTCGGAAACTTCTTTATAGATACACAATTTCTTTCAGGTCCAGGACAAATATTCTTAAGGATTGAAGAAGTACAAAGGCATGTTGTAGATTTCTCAACTAGCGCCCCCTTAAGATTAAATATCTTTAGAGGCGGTTATGGATCTGAGATGCATAGAGTAATACTTAATCAAAATGCC
>Ga0123355_10006278_pt1 | contig 17569 bp, 10 predicted proteins | sample TergutEmb28metaG_3_FD_89872 | JGI IMG/M metagenome (GOLD analysis project Ga0123355, IMG submission 89872) | Embiratermes neotenicus P1 segment gut microbial communities from Petit-Saut dam, French Guiana - Emb289 P1 | ecosystem: Host-associated > Arthropoda: Insects > Digestive system > Gut ...
AACAACCTGCCCGCGCTGCTGTTAAGCCACACTATCGAAGACGGCGGCGACTCATTCCCCGGCAACCTTATTGTTACAATAGCTTACGCGCTCACCGACGACAACGCTCTGATGATAGATTACCGGGCTATTTCGGATAAAGCCACTGTCATAAACCTGACCAACCACAGCTATTTCAACCTGGCCGGACATGACAGCGGAAACGTTTACGGACACATCCTTGAGCTGGAAGCGCCATTTTATACCCCCGCAGGTACCGATCATATCCCCACCGGAGAAATCCTCAGAGTAAAGGATACTCCATTCGACTTTTTTTCTGCGCCCAAACCCTTGGGCAGAGATATCCACAGCGCGTTGACGCAGCTAAGCCAATACGGCGGCTATGACCATAACTTTGTACTGAACGGCATCGGACACCGACAAGTCGCAGCCCTGTCCGAACCGGAAAGCGGCCGGGTAATGCGCGTTATAACCGACATGCCCGGATTACAACTTTACACCGGAAACCACTTCGATGGAGAAACCGCCTACAAAGATGGCGTTAAATACCCCAAACACGGCGGCGTTTGCCTGCAAACACAGTTCTTTCCCAACGCGGCAAATATGTCATGGTTCCCCTCCCCGTTTTTCGCGTCAGGAGAGGAGTATACTTTTACTACCACCTATCAATTTTCAGTCAAGGCTGATTAACTTGTTTTTGCCCGCGCAAGCAAAGTTTCCATGTGCGCGGTGTGGCCTGTCAATGTGAAAGGCGAAACAATAACCTCAAAAGAACGGCGCTCGGGTGCAAATCCCCCGAGTGCTGTTCTTTTTGCCTATTGTGAATTAAAAGCTTATTTTTCGCTTAGCGCGGCGGCTTGTGCTATATCAAACCCGGGATTAAAAGCGTAAAAGTTTTTGCAATCCAAATTATCTTGCGCGATGCGCAGAGCTTCGCCAAAACGCTGATAGTGTACAATTTCCCGCTCACGCAGGAATCTGATGGCGTCCTTGACGTCGGGATCGTCGGCCAAGCGCAGGATGTTGTCATATGTAGTGCGGGCTTTTTGTTCGGCGGCCAGGTCTTCATGCAGATCGGTGATGATGTCGCCTTTTGAGGCTATATAATCCATTTTAAAGGGTATGCCCCCGGCAGATACCGGATAAATGCCGTTGGTATGATCTACAAAGTAAGCGTCAAACCCAGAGATTTTGATTTCATCCATACAAAGGCTTCTGGTGAGCTGATAAACCATTGCTGAAATCATTTCCATATGGCCTAATTCTTCGGTGCCTATATCAGTCAATATACCGGTTACTTCACCGTAAGGGCAGCTGTATCTTTGGTGAAGATAACGCATGGCGGCGCCTAGTTCGCCGTCTGGCCCACCCAGTTGCGTCATGACAATTTTTGCCATGGCGGGGTTGGGCGTTTTGATTTTAACAGGATATTGCAGTTTCTTGCTATAAGTCCACATTATCTTACCTCCTCCATATACCAGGGCCAGGGGCCGTCTACCCAGTTCCAGCGGGGGCCGCCGTCATAAGCGTCTTTGGTAATGGGGCCGAACTTTTCCTGAAAAGCTTCAACTGCAGCCTTGCGCATATCCAAATATTTTTTGTAATAAGCTAGGGCGTCGGCGTTATCGGGGTGGGTATCCAGGAAAAGAGCGGCGTCATTCAGGGCAAAATCGCAAACTTGAACTCTTTTTAGCAATACTTCACGCTCTGTCATAAAGGGCAATCCCCCTTTCCTAAAAACGGAAGATCCAGCTCTTCAAAAATTGTGCCGCGGCTAAATCCGTCTTCGGGTTCATACAGCATTCGCCACTGCTGCATGGGGACATAAGCCATTGCTAATGTGACGCAGAAACCGCATTCTTCGCTGTTGGGCGGCGTTGGCATCGGGGTTGGCATGGGCGTAGGTGCAGGCATCGGCAACGGTTGGGGCAATGGCGTCGGGGTCGGTATAGGTAATGGTTCGGGCAATGGCATTGGAGTTGGCCTAAGCATATGTAGCGGCATAGGTGTGGGCGCTGGCATAGGTGTTGGCATCGGCATTGGTGTATGTACCGGCGCAGGCATTGGTATGGGTGCAGTCATGGGCACAGGCCCCGGTTCTGGCGCAGGCGCAGGCATGTTGTTGGGCATTTCCGGCTGCGGGGACTGGCGTACAGGCTCGGTTGCAATTCTGGTCCAGCCGGAGCTTCTGCCGCTATCGGCCTGGAGAAACATGTCTTTCTTTTTTAATTCCAAATCCTTTAGCTCCTTTCGAGAATTAATTCCTTATCAAAATACCGTCTTTGAGCGCACTTGCGGTTCGAAGACGCAGCGATGTGGTTGCCTTTTTGAAACAATTGGGCAAAATCGCCTTTAGTGATATATTATGCGGCTTTTTTTATACTGGTTAGCTTTAATGCGGCGCGATAAAGTGACACTTTTAAGCGGGGTGGTTGTTTTTGGCCGGATTTACTTCCCGGCGCGGGAAAAATGGCGATAAATCCCGCGCGTTTGAATTTTTGCGCCATAGCGGGTTAAAAATAAATTTAAGCTGCTTGCGAACCATACAAACGATCGAGAGAACCGTATAAGGTCTTTTTTTGTTTCTTTTTTTCGCCTCAAGAAAAAAAGAAAATCAAAACCGGAGGCATCCTGATGAGTAACACAGCAAAAAATCCAAACATAGGCCAATTGGCGGAAAGCGCCATGAAAGCGCCCGTAGGCATTAGCGCCGCGCGCATTTGCAGGCGTCTGCGCGCGATGACGGCGCAGATGCGCGGGCACTACCTTAAAGTTAATCAGCAGCCTACGCAGCATCCTGTAGACGAGTGGCTGTGCGATAATTATTACGTTCTCGAAAAAGAGTGCAAGCATAGTGTCAAAGATATTGGGCACCTATCCCGCCGGACAAGCTCCGGGGAGCTGGAGCGTTTTTACACGCTGTTTGAAGGCGTGCTTTTCGCGGCAAGCCCTGATCTGGACGACGAAACCATGACGGAGATTCTCAGGGCGGCCGAACGGGCGGATCATATCAGCGAGAATCAGTTCAGTTTTATCCCCACGGCGGTTAAGGCTGTGCTTTTGCGCATGGCTTACAGCGCATGTTTTGAAACGCGTAGCGAGGATATGATCCGTTACGCGGTGGTGGGGATGAGCAAGCTCACCGACATTGATTTTGATGAGATCGTTTACAACTGTTCAAGCGTTGAGCGCATTCTCCGGCAGGATCCGGCTGGGGTGTATCCGCTTATGGACATTGAAAGCAGGAACTATTACCGTCATCTAGTGGCGCTGATCGCGTCCAAAGAACGCAAGCCGGAAGATAAGGTTGCGCAGGATATGTTGGCAGCCTGTCAGGGAATGGATGGGGCAGAGCAGCATATCGGGTACCCGATCATGAATCATCCGGCGGTTGTCCGCCCCCGCAGAAGAAAAGGGAGAACGGCGCTGGCGGCGGGTGTGCTGCTGCCGGGGATTTTGTGCGCGCTCATTGCATTGCTCACAGGACAGGTATGGGTGGGACTTCTTTGTTTTTTGCCTCTCTGGGAGGTGCTGCGCACCCCAATCTGGCAGGGCGCGCTGGCCGGGGTATCGCCCGATTTTATCCCGCGGATGGATCATAAAAAGATACAGTCAAAGCCAAAGTCGGTGGTGATGGTTTCCACCCTTCTGCCCGGAACAAAGCAGATACCCGCGCTGGCCGACCGGCTTTGTCAGCTTTACTATTCAAACTCCGACCCCGATTTGTTTTACTGCGTGCTGGCGGATTTTAAGGAATGGGATTATCCGGCTGACGAAAAAGACGACGCGCAGGTGGCGGCTGTAGCCAAGCTGATCGAAAAGCTTAACAGGGAGCATGATAACCGTTTCATGTTGTTTTTGCGCGCCCGGAGCTGGAGCAAAACGCAAAAAAAATACAGTGGGTGGGAGCGCAAGCGGGGGGCCATAACCGAGTTTGTGCGTTTTTTAAAAGGAGAAAAGGCCGGGGTGCATACTTTTGTCGGGGAGCGGGGCGCGCTGAGCGGCGTCAAGTACATCATTGCCTTGGACGCCGACACTAGCCTGCTTTACGAGTGCGCCCAAACCCTTGTCTGCGCGGCCATGCATCCCCTAAACCGCCCGGTGATCGGCAAAAACGGGATCGTTACACAAGGGTATGGGATACTGACGCCCAAAATGATACTTGATCTGCAAAGCGCGAAAGCCACCGCGTTTTCGCGGGTGATGAGCGGCTGTGGGGGCGTAACCGCCTACGACACCCGTGAAAAGGATTTTTACCAAGATCTCTTTTCCGAGAGTATCTTCGCGGGCAAGGGCCTGATCGATGTGGATGTTTTTCACACGCTACTCTCGCAGCGATTCCCGGAAAACCAGATTTTAAGCCACGATATTCTGGAGGGCGCGTATCTGCGCGCGGGTTTTGTTTCCGATGTGGAGATGACCGACAACGCCCCGTCCGGCATGGGAAGCTGGCTAAGCCGCCTCCACCGCTGGATCAGGGGGGACTGGCAGAATGTAAAGTTTATTTTGCGCCGCTACCGGATACGGGGAAAGCGCTACGAAAACCCGATAAGCCCGCTCAGCCGCTACAAACTTTTCGATAACCTGCGCCGTTCGGTAACGCATGCGGTGTGCTTTGCCTGCCTGAGCGCGGCGCTGTTTGTGAGTGGGCCGGCCAAACTGGCGCTGGCGCTCAGCGGTCTAATGGGGGTCATGTTCCCATCCCTATGGGCGTCGGCGTTTTCGCTGTTTGCGGGGGGCTTCTTCACCCTCTCGCGCAAGTTTTTCACCCGCACCCTGCCCCATGCATTCGAGCTGATCGGACAGGGGTGTTTTCTTTTGATCATGCTGCCCGCCCATAGTCTGATCGCGCTGGACGGTGCGGTGCGCGCGCTTTGGCGGACGTTTGTTTCCCGCAAAAAGCTGCTGGAATGGACAACCGCCGCTCAAAGCGAGCAGGCGGGCACCAGCCTTAAAGGCGTTGTCAGGCGGTTTTGGCAGGCTGCGATTCTCGGGATCGCTTATCTCATTCTGGCGCTTAGTTCGGCATTGAGCCTTGCCGGGATCGCGTTTGTGCTGTTTATTCCCACCGCGCTGATAAGCGCCCGCCCCTCCGGCGAGAGCGGGGGAAAGCTGACCAGCGCTCAGCGGGACGCCCTTATGTCCTACAACGCGGCGATGTGGCGGTATTACGAGGACTTCGCAAACGCCGAGAACAACTTCCTGCCCCCGGACAACATCCAGCAATCCCCGGTTTACCGGGTGGCGCACCGGACTTCCCCGACCAACATCGGCATGATGATGCTCTCGGTGCTGGCCGCGCGTGACTTTGATTTTATCGACGCCGACGGCCTTTACCTGCGCACCGAGCGCACCCTTTCAGCGCTTGAAAAACTGAAAACATGGCACGGCAACCTCTATAACTGGTACGACACGATTACGCTTGACACCCTCAAGCCGGAGTTTGTGTCCAGCGTTGATTCGGGGAACTTTATCTGCTCACTGGTAGCGCTGGTTGAGGGGCTACGGGAGCATGTGCGCGAAAAACCGGAGATCGCCGGGCTTATCCGGCGGCTGGAAAAAATCATCGACGGGTGCGACCTCACGGTGTTCTACAACAAAAAAAAGAATCTGTTCGCGATCGGTTACGATGTGCCGGCCGATTCATTGAGCGAATCCCATTACGACTTTTTGATGAGCGAGGCGCGGCTGACCAGTTACTACGCGGTGGCGCGCAAGATCGTGGGCAAAAAGCATTGGGGAGTGCCCATCCGCACCATGTCGCGCTACGGGTCATACGCGGGCGCGGTGAGCTGGACAGGCACCACGTTTGAGTATTACATGCCGCATCTGCTGCTTCCGGTTTATGACGGGTCATTGTTAAGCGAGGCGCTCATCTACTGCCTCTACTGCCAAAAGCGCAGGACGCGAGAGAGGGACGTTCCGTGGGGGATCAGCGAGAGCGCCTTTTACGCCTTCGACAACAACTTAAATTACCAATACAAAGCCCACGGCGTCCAGAAGATCGGCGTCAAGCGGTATCTGGACAAAGAACTGGTGATCTCCCCATACTCGACTTTTCTCACCATCTCCCAAAATCCAAACTCCGCGATGGAAAATCTTGAAAAGCTGCATCAGTTGGGGGTATACGGGCGGTACGGGTTTTTCGAGGCGGTTGACTTCACCGAGGAGCGGGTGGGCAAGGAGGGCCTTGCGGTCATCCGAAACTATATGGCCCACCACATCGGGATGAGCATGGTATCTTCGCTCAACGCGTTGCAGGACAACAAAATGCAAAAGCGCTTTATGCGCAACCATTATATGAGATCGGCGGGTGAGTTCTTGCAGGAAAAAATCGCGAAAAACACCGTCGTTTACGACGAGCTGAGAAACACCGAGTCCCGCGGGGAAAAGCACGAGCGCCCCTCTATCAAAGAGGAGCGCCAGGCGATTTATCCACAGTCGCCGCAGGCCTCCCTGCTTACCAACGGGGAGATTACGCATGTACTGACCGACACGGGCGCGGGTTATATGGGGCTGGGGGAGGTGGATATCACCCGCCGCAGCGCCGACCTTTTGCGGAGGCCGCAAGGGATCTTTACTCTGGCGCGGATGTCCGATACCACTCTGAGCGCCACCCAGGCCCCCTTCTTTGACGAAAAAGCCGAGTATTCGGTGGAATATCAGGAAAACTCCATCAGTTACTACGCCAAAAAGAAGGGCCTTGAGATAGGCGTACGCTGTATGGTTCACCCAACCCTTTCATGCGAGCATAGGCAGATCGTGGTCAAAAATACGTCTTCCCAAAGGCAAACGGCTCAACTTTTAATCTACTTTGAGCCGGTGCTCAGCCCCTACCAGGATTACAACGCGCACCCGGCCTTTTCAAAGCTGTTTGTTTCAGCCAAATACGGCGATGACACACGCGCGCTGATCTTTACGCGCAGGGACAGGGAAAGTACCCGCGATATGCACCTTGCGGTGGGATTTTTGGACGGCGAGGAGTTTTTCTACGAAACCCGGCGGGAGCTGCTTATGTCTTCCCCGGGCGGTGTGCAGGAGCTTAAAAACTTCCACAAAAAGCAGTTTCAGGGGGGAACGGGCGTGCCCGACGCCTGCTGCGCCCTGCGGCTTGACTTGTCTGTACCAGCGGGCGGGCAAGCGCAGGCCAACCTAATTTTGAGCGCGGCCCGCACCGAAGCCGAAAGTATAAGCGGCCTTGTCGCCATGCGCAAACAGGGCGGGCTGGACGCCAAAACCGCGGCCAGATCCCCGCTGCTTGGCAACACGCTGGAAGGCAGGTTGGGCAGCAATATTCTGGGGCAATTGCTGTTCTGCCAAAGCACAGAAGGGGACGCGCAGGCCAAAGAGGACAACCGGTTGGGGCAGAGAGGGCTTTGGCCGGCGGGTATCTCCGGAGATCTGCCCATCGCGCTGATCGAGGTGGGAATAGAAGAAAGCGATCCGCAGGCTTCGCCCCAAAGCACGCCGGAGAAAATCGACGCTGCCGGAAAGCGTCAGGACACCCTGCACAGCCAGCTTATGGCGCTGGAAAGTTATTTACGCCTGCACTCCTCTCTGCGCGGATGCAAGGTGGAGTTTGACCTTGTCATCATCTACGACCACGGGGAAATGCGGGATGACCTGCTGGCGCTCATAAAAAAGAACAGCGTTCCCGGCATTTTGGGCGCGCGGGGCGGGGTGTTTCTGTTACATGTAACGCACACATCCCCGGAACTTGTCACGCTTTTGCGGGCCAGCGCCCGCCACATTTTCCGCAAGGGACGCCCGGCCACGTCAGGCACTTCTGCGCTACAGCCGTACAGGCCTGCCGAGCTGCTTTCTCTCACCCCCGAACCGCTGCCCCCGCACCCGGAACTGGCCGTTAACGGCGGCGTGTTTCAAAACGGGCGCTTTTACGTGGACAAAACCTCCCCCTTGCCGTGGTGTCATGTACTCAGCAATCCGGTTTTCGGAACCTTGGTTTCCGATTGCGCCTTGGGATACACCTGGGCGGTCAACTCCCGTGAAAACAAGCTCACCCCTTGGTACAACGACATTTGCACCGACAACACGGGGGAGATGCTGATTCTTTCGGACGGGGGGCGTTTTTATAATTTGACCTTGGGCGCGCGGGCCTCTTTTTCGGAAGCGAACGCTCTTTACGAGGGCAAAAACAGCGGCGTTTGCAGCTCGGTAAAAGTTAGCATTTCGGGGAAAGGCTGCGCCAAGTATATTGACGTTACCCTTAAAAACCGCGCGGACAGCCCCCGCAAAATAAAGTTGGCTTATTATATTGAACCAGTTCTCGGCGTCAACCGGGACAGCGCCTCCCATATCCGGGTTAAGGAGCGGCAAAACGCGCTGGTGCTGCACAATCCGTTCAGCGTGATGGCAAAGTCTTACGCCGCGCTCTCCTCACCCGGTCGTGAAATGGAATCCGGCTTTACCACCTGCCGCCATGCGTTTTTGTCCGGGGAGTGGAGAGATCACGGTCTGAATCCGGGAGGCGACCCCTGCGCCGCCGTGATAGTACACCTTGAGCTGTCCGCGCGCGGAGAGGAACACCTGCGCTTTGCGCTGGCGTGGGGCGCCACCGAGGACAGCGCTCTCGCGATGCTGACCAAAAAAGTAGAGGACAAGCAGGCTAACAAAAATATCCTGCGCCTTTCGGCGCCGGACAAACATCTGGAACAATTCATAAACCATATGTGCCCGCAGCAGATTGTGAAGGCCAGAATTTGGGGCCGCACCGCCTTTTATCAGTGCGGCGGGGCGTATGGCTTCCGTGACCAGCTACAGGACGCGATGGCCTATCAACTCCTGAACCCGGATATCCTGCGCAGGCAGATTCTGCGCTGCTGCGCCGTCCAGTTCGAGGAAGGCGACGTGATGCACTGGTGGCATCCGCTGCCAAAGTCGGCGGGAGGGCTAAAAGGTGTGCGCACACGCTTTTCCGACGATCTGCTCTGGCTGCCGCTGGCGGCGGCGGAGTATGTTTCAGCCACCGGGGACGCCTCAATCTGGGATCTGCCTGTGGCCTATCTGAAGGCTCCGGAGCTTTCCCCCGGCGTGCAGGAACTGTATATCTCCCCCGAAAAAAGTGAAATTAAAGAGGATGTTTTCCACCACTGTTTGCGGGCGCTGGAGCGAGGCCACAACCTTGGCGAAGGCGGAATCCCCCTGATTGGCTGCGGGGACTGGAACGACGGATTCAGCACCGTTGGCGCAAAGGGAAAGGGCCGCAGCGTATGGCTTGCGTTTTTCCTTATCTTGATTCTGGAAAAATTTATCCCCATTTGCATAGAGCGGGGCAGAGAGGATTACGCCAAAATCTTCCGGGAACGCGCGGACGCCCTGCGCAAAGCGATAGACGAGCTTTGCTGGGACGGGGACTGGTATATACGCGCCTTTTTCGACGACGGGGAAAAAATGGGTGCCGCCGGGCAAACCGAGTGTTATATAGACCTGCTGCCCCAGTCTTTCGCCGTACTTGCCGAAATGCCAAACAAAGACCGGATCGAGCGCGGGCTGCAAAGCGCCATCGACAATCTTGTGGACGAACGCCTCCGCCTTGTACGGCTTTTCCGGGAATCTTTCCACAACACACACCAGCAGCCGGGTTACGTAAAGTCATACCCTGAGGGGATCCGCGAAAACGGTGGACAATACACCCACGCGGCTGTCTGGTTTGCTATCGCCCTTTTGCGCGCCGGAAAAAAGGATAAAGGCTTCCAAATCCTGCAAATGATTAACCCGGTTAACCGCGCCTCACACAAAGAACTTTTCGAGCAATACAAACTTGAACCATACTATATCCCCGCCGATATCTATACAAACCCCGCCGCTCCGGGCAGAGGAGGCTGGCCGATTTATACCGGCGCGGCCTCATGGTACCTGCGCGCGGTCTGGGAAGAACTGATTGGCTTGCACCTGCGCGGAGATCACCTCGTATTCCGGCCCCAACTGCCCTCCGAGTGGGATCGGGTGGGCGTAAAAGCCGAGATCAGCGGCACAATTCTGGACGTCGAAATCGTGCGCGGCGTCCGCTGTGGCATTACGCTTGACGGGATACCTGTGGATCGCATCCCGCTGGATGGCGGGGAGCATAAAGTGCGGGTTGAGTTTGTTTAGTCGCTGTGCGCTGTCTTTTTGCGGGCGTAGCCCGCTCACTTTGTCCTGCCGGACGGGCGTTACTTTTTGCTCGTGCAAAAAGTAACCAAAAACACGCTTAAGGGGGTGCAGGGGGCTTCGCCCCCAGCAGGCACCCCCTTAAGAATCCCCCCGCACCCCCCGCTCAAAAGTCAGAGGCGTAATCGTAGGGCGCGATGTCCACATCGCGCCGAATAGATTCGGGGCGAAGCCCCAAAAAGCTGGCAATAATATGCAACCTGTGTTATAATGAAGCCTCGATAAGGAGTTGAGCAACATTGAACAATAATTTTTCGCGGGAGATGGTGGGCCGGGGCATTCATTTCAGCCGGATAACCGATCCTAAATTCAAGCATAACCGGCTTACGGTCAGTTTTGTTTTGCCGCTGGACAAAGACAGGGCTTCCGACAATGCGGTGGCGCCATTTGTTTTGCGCATGGGCAGCAGCGCGCTGCCTGATTTTTCGTCCCTGAACGCCAGGTTGCAGGAGCTGTACGGCGCCGCGTTGGACGCCGGGGTTTCCAAGTTCGGGGGCTATCAGGTTATGGAGGTCAGCATCCGCTTTTTGGATAATCGCTATGCTTTGGAGGGCGAGGATCTGACGGCGGATTGCGCCGCGCTTCTTGCCGGGATCGTCCTATCTCCCAAGCTGGATGGAGGCGGCTTGCTTTTTGAAAAGGATGTTTCGCTACAGCGGCGGTATATTCAGGATACGATCCAAGCTGAGATCAATGATAAGCGGCCTTATGCAATTTCCCAGTGCATTCAGGAGATGTGCGCCGGGGAGCCTGTTGCGGTTAAAACGTATGGATACCCCGAAACTGCGGCGGCTATCACCGCGCGATCGGCTACCGATGCTTACCGGAATATGTTGCGCATAGCCCCTGTTGAGATTGTGTTTACGGGTTCCGGGCAGGCCGATACCGCAAAGGATGTGCTGGCCGGGGCCTTTGCCGGGATCGCGCGGGAGCCGGTGGGGTATCCTCTGGTTAAGCTGCGCCCGGTGGCGGAAACCGTCCGGGAAAAGACCGAAACGATAGAACTTAATCAAAGCAAGCTGGTGATGGGTATGCGTTGCGGGGATATCGAAACCCCGCAGGAACTCAGAGCCGCCCGGCTTTTTTCCGCATTGTATGGCGGCACACCGTTTTCCAAGCTGTTTATGAATGTGCGGGAGCGGCTTAGCCTTTGCTACTATTGCGCTTCCCGGTTTGACAGCACCACCCGCCTGCTCATGGTTGACAGCGGCGTCGAAGCCGCGAATAAGCAGCAGGCGCAGGATGAAATCATGGCGCAGTTAAAGGTGCTTGCAAACGGGGAATTTACCGACGACGAGCTTGCAAACACAAAACTGCTGCTTGGCAATTCCATTACGGCCACAACAGATTCGGCCGCTTCGATGGAAGGATGGTACATGGCCCAGATCCTGCGCGGGCAGAGCGTTTCCCCGCAGGAGGATGTGGATAACATAAACAAAATCACCCGGGATGAGGTCGTTGAGGCCGCCCGTAAAGTTACGCTGGACACCATCTATTTCTTGACCGGAAAGGAGGAAGAACAATGATTGTTCATACCATTGAATCCGGCCGCATAGGAGAAAAATATAAAAAGGTACAGCATCCGTCGGGGCTTAACATCCTGATGTACCCGATGGAGGGTTTTGTGAGCGCGTACGCGCTTTTTGCCACAAACTACGGCTCTGTGGACGAAACGTTTAAAACCCAATCTGACGAAGATTTTATCACGGTTCCGGCGGGGATCGCGCACTTTTTGGAGCACAAGCTCTTTGAAAGCGAAGACGGGGACGCCTTTACCCGTTACGCCAAAACCGGTGCATCGGCCAACGCGTTCACCTCTTTTGACAAAACGGCGTATCTGTTTTCCTGCACCGATAACTTCCGCGAGTCTTTGGATATCCTGCTGGATTTTGTGACGCATCCTTACTTTACCCCCAAGACTGTGGAAAAGGAACAGGGCATAATTGGGCAGGAGATCAAAATGTATGAGGACAGCCCCGACTGGCGGGTGTATTTTAACCTTTTGGAAGCCCTTTACCATCATAACCCGGTGCGCGTGGATATTGCCGGGACAGTGGATTCCATCGCGAAAATCGACGCCGATCTGCTTTACCGCTGCTACAATACATTTTATAATTTACACAACATGACCTTAGTAGTAGCCGGGAACTTTGATCCTGCCGTAGTGCTTGGGGCCGCCGACAAGCACCTCAAAAACGCGCCTGATCAGACGATCCGGCGCAAAAACCCCGATGAACCATGGGAAGTCCGCACACCCCTCGTCACTCAGCACTTGCCGGTAGCGCAGCCGCTTTTCCAGATCGGCTTTAAAGGCGTTCCGGGAAAAGACGAGCGGGAAAACTTATGGGGAAAAATAGCTGACGAAGTCCTGCTGGATATCGTGGCGGGGGATTCAACTCCGCTTTACCGCAAGCTTTTTGACGAGGAACTCATAAACCAATCCTTTGAAGGAGATGCAATGGCCAGCCGTGATTACGCCCTTGTTTTTTACTCCGGTGAATCGCGGAACCCCGAAAAAGTGCGGGACGAACTCCTTGCGGAAATCGCCCGCCTGAACACAAACGGCATCCCCCCGGAATTATTTGCTCGGGTGAAAAAAGCGGCCTATGGCCGGTATATGGGGATGTATGGCCGCCCCGACGCATTGGGTGGGCTTCTGGTCACCGCGCAGTTCGCAGACTGTGACGCCTACGATCCGTTGGAGATGCTGGCGCAGCTTACGCTGGAGCAGATAAACGAGCGTTTAAAGGTCAGTCTTGATCCTGCTCGTTGTGCGCTTTCCATAGTGCGCGGTTAACCTTCCTTTTCTTTTTTGGAAACCGTTTGCGGGATTCGTAAGCGGCTGCGCGCTATTCTTTTGCGAGTGTAACCCGCGCACTTTTGTCCTGCCGGACGGGCGTTACTTTTTTTGCGCGGCCAAAAAAAGCAACCAAAAAAAGGCCGCTCAAGGGGGTGCAGGGGGCTCCGCCCCCAGCAGGCACCCCCTTGAGAATCCCCCCGCACCCCCCGCTCCCTTTGGGGCGAAGCCCATCGAAGTCCCCGTCCACATTGCGTTTGTTGGCAAGAGGGGGGATTTTTAAGGGGGGATAAGGGCGTATGCCCGCCCCCCTTAAACGGCTTTTTGGTTACTTTTTGCACGTGCAAAAAGCAACTAGGGGTTTGGGGCGCATAGCGCGATACTATAACGGGGGCAAAACCACCAAAAAACATAAGGAGGCGTCGAAGTGACCCACACGCTTGAATTCCCGGGGCTGGGATTAAGTTTTGAACTTAACCGGGTTGCCTTTTCCGTTTTTGGGGTACAAATTTTCTGGTATGGCATTATTATCACCCTTGCCTTTTTTGTGTTTGCTTTGGTTGCCGTCAGGCGGGCAAAAGAGTTTGGGGTGGAACCCGACCGCGTGATCGATGCGATGATTTTCACCGCTTTGGGGGGCGTGATCGGCACCCGGCTTTACTTTGTCGCTTTCAGCTGGGAGAACTACCGGCATAATCTTTTAGGCATATTTAACTTCCGCGCAGGCGGGCTGGCCATATATGGCGGCATTATTGCGGGTGGGCTTTGCTTAATACTTTTTTGCAGGGTGAAAAAGCTAAAACCCCTGCCCATGCTGGATTTATTCGGCAGCGGAATGCTTATCGCTCAGGCCATAGGGCGTTGGGGTAATTTTGTAAATATAGAGGCTTTTGGCACAGAAACCAACGCCCCGTGGAGAATGCTAAGCCCGGATATCACAATCTATCCGGTGCATCCTACTTTTTTGTATGAATCATTATGGAATATTATCGGGTTTATTCTGATCTCGCTATATATAAAGCGGCGAAAATTTGATGGAGAAATTACGCTGATGTATATTGGCTGGTATGGCATTGGCCGCGCCGTGATTGAGGGAATGCGCGCCGACAGCCTGATGATCGGCGGCTTGCGGGTATCCCAGGTGGTGGCTGTTTTGTGTGTGATAGCAGCGGCTGCCCTGTATTACCGCCTTTCGCTGGCAAGTAAAAAAATCAGGTGATCCTTGAGATCAAACATCAAAAATTCCGTGCCTGTAAAGAGTGTTGTTACCGCGCTCAAAAGCCGTCCGGCGGAAGATCTTTGCCCGGACGGCTTTTGATTTTTAACTTTTAGCTGCTGAATCCGAAAAACTCCAGATCGGATCCTATATCCGTTCCCGGGCTATCGTGGAAAGAAAATCCATCGTCTTCAAGCGCTTCGATTATGCCAAACCTGTGTATGACGCAATGTCCGGGAATGCGGCTACGTTTGTACCAGCCCGAACCTGTGTGCGTACAGTATTCTGTGGCAAGGTCGCCGCTTACCGCGCAGTAAACCATTGACACCACATTTGGCGAATCCATAAAAGGAATGACCGGCAAGCCCTCATGCAACGGCTGCATGAAACTTCTCCACAATACCGGCGGGGGATAAGATCCTGCAAAGCCAATCTCGTTGGGAACCTCACGCCGCCGCCCGTTGTCGTCCACGATTACGCGGACAACCCGGTCAAAGCCCAGCCACGCCGGAGCTATATAGTATGGGGTGAATCCTACAAACCACTGGTCTACGCTGTTTTGCGAGGTTCCAGTTTTTCCGGCGGTGGGCATTCCGCCGGCCAGCCGTGCCTGTCCGCCGGTTCCCCGAGGCCCGGTTACGGCCCGCTGGAGCAGCCTGTTCATAACCACCGCAGATTCTTCTTTTATTACCTGCCGGGGGGTTATATTCCTTTGAATTGCAAGGTTGCCGGCTGCGTCCTCGATGTGGGTGAAGGAATGCGGCGGGATATACAATCCGCCGTTGACGAAAATTTTATACGCCGCGGCCATTTCCAGCGGGGAAACGCCGTGGGTGAGCGCGCCCAAACTCATAGGGCTTAAACCTACATCGGAAAACACCCGGTCATCCCGGACATAATGGTTTGTAAGCCCGGTGAACTGAAGCTCGTAACGCATAAAATTGAATACCACTTCCGGGGTAAGCCCTTGGGCTACTTTTGCGGCAACCGTGTTGACAGAACGCTGCATGGCCATATCCACCGTAATCGGGCCCATAAAATAGCCGTACCAGTTAACCGGGGTCCAGCCGCCCGGCGTACCGGTCAGGGGGCCGTCATCAATGATCGAAGACCAGTGAATCGTTCCCCGGTCGATGCCCACTGCGTAAGGGCCGATCGGCTTGATCGCCGAGCCTGGGTGCCTGCGGGACATGGTGGCCCGGTTAAAAGTGCGCTGTCCGGTTTTTTCACCTATGCCGCCCACAGTTGCAAGGATCCTGCCCTGCGGGTCAAGGATAACCGTAGCACTTTGTGGGTATTCGTTACCTCTGGTGACAACGGGCGGAAACCTTTCAGGGGACAGGAAGAATTCCTCAAGAAAAGCCTGCATTTCCAGATCCACCGTTGTGTGGATGCGGTAGCCGCCGGACAAAAGCCGGTTGTTGGCCTGCGCTCTTGTCAGGCCGTCGTGCCGCATAAATTCGGCGATTGCTTCATTTATAACGTGATCGACAAAGTAGCTGGTAGGCGAAATGGGAGGGCGCGCCTCTGATTCGTGATCGCGGAAGATCAGGGGTTCGTCCATCGCTTCCCGGTACTGCTGTGTTGTTATCATTCCCTGGTCGTGCATTTCCCAGAGCACGTGATCCATGCGCGCGCGGTGCGCTTCGGGATTTGTGTATGGGTTATATCTGCCGGGGAACTGGGTGATGCCTACAAGGGCGGCGCTTTGAGCTATGCTCAGCTCGTTTGCGTCGATGCCAAAATAAAAGTGAGCGGCCGCCTGTATGCCGTTGGTGCCGTTGCCCAGCGGGATCAGGTTGAGATACGCTTCAAGTATATCTTCCCGGGAATAGCGGGTGGAAAGGTCAAGCGCGCGGAAAATTTCCTGCACTTTCCGGTCTACGCGCACTTCGGAGTCCCCGGTGACATTTTTGACAACCTGCTGCGTTATGGTGGAGCCTCCCCCGGTTATGGTGCCTTCCATGGGCATAAACAAACCGAGAAACGCGCCGAAAGTTCTGCGCCAGTCAACGCCGCCGTGATCCCAAAAGCGTCTGTCTTCAATGGCTACCGCGGCTTGCATAACCCAAGGGCTGATATCTTCGTAATCCACCCAGGTGCGGTCTTCCCCGCCAAAGTGGAGCCGCGCGAGTACGACCTCGTTTCCTTCGCTGTCCTCGGCCAGTATCAGGGAGGTATAGCCCATTCTGACTACTTCCAAGTCGATGGAGTGGTCGGCGCTGATTATTTGCAGTATATATACGGCGACAACGCAGGCCACTATACATCCTGTGATAATACATACCATGACAAAGGCGGCGATAGCCCGACCGACCGTTACCAGCATGTTTTTAATGCCGGGAACGGCCTTTGCTTTAGGCTCTGCGCCGGGTTCAGAACCAGTTTTTTTGGTCGGGATTTTCGTATTTAGCTTTTTAAGCAGCTTTGTAAGCATGGGAAGCAACCAACCTCCTTGTTAAGAAGCAAGAAGTAAGAGGACAGAAGTAAGAGCCGTTTCCCGCCTCATACCTCTCTTAACTAATACCTCTATTATACCATAAACATTTCATTGTTTTAAGAGTATATTTTTACCGATAACTGCCAACACTTAACTGAAGTCTTTCCATGGGGGGACGCAGTATGTTTGATAAAAGATTATTGGTGACAGGGGTATCGCTGTTGATGGTGATGGCGGTTGCCGTCGCGGCGGCAGTGCTGCCGGGAAGGAACCACGCCGCCCCCGGGCCGGAGGGGCCTGTCCACGATGTTGCAACCACAAGGGCTACAGCGCCCGCTGCTCCTCCTCAGCAAAGGGAATATCTATATCTCATAAAGGAATACAACGGGAGAGTCGCGGTCTTTGGGGAGGACAGTGACATTCCCGAAATGATTTTAGACACGTTTGTCCGGCATCTGCCCGCATATGACCGAATCCAATTAAGGGAGGGTGTGCGTGTCTACAGCCTTCATGAATTGGAAGCGCGCATAGAAGATTACACAAGTTAGGGCATGGAGTACGGGATTTTTATGTCGCTCCAGTCGCCAACATCTGACTGGCCTAGCCAGTTGCCGCCCGCGGCCACCACCGTGCCGTCAGCCCTCAGCCCAACCGTGTGATGCCTGCCCGCCGACACCGCTACTATATTGCTCCAACCGTATACATCGCGCTGGCCGTCGCTGTTTGAGCCTGCGGACACTACCGTGCCGTCCGATCTCAGGCCGACGGTGTGGCGCATTCCCGCCGATACCGCCACTATATCGCTCCACTCGTCAACCTCAAGCTGACCTTCGCTGTTGGAACCCACGGCCATGACCGTGCCGTCCGATCTCAGGCCGACGGTGTGTTGTCTACCCGCCGATATCGCCACGATATCGCTCATTTCATCCACTTCAAGCTGGCCGTG